>ENA-ORUQ01001855-ORUQ01001855.1-human-gut-metagenome-genome-assembly--contig:-NODE-1855-length-18563-cov-2.923601_pt1 | contig 18563 bp, 17 predicted proteins | sample MGYA00242081_ERZ509211 | MGnify/ENA primary metagenome ERZ509211 (study PRJEB26280, sample SAMEA2338785) | human gut metagenome | biome: human gut; feature: human-associated habitat; material: faeces...
GCGGGATATACATCGTCAGACAGGGCGACACCCTCTGGAAAATCGCCAGAAAGTGCGGCTGCTCCGTGGCCGAGATCATTTCCCTGAACCGGGAACTGATCCGCAAACCTGCTCTGATTTATCCCGGCTGGGAACTGAAAATACCACAGGATTGATTTAAGAAACGGAGGAAAAAATAAGTGAGAAAACAAAGAAAACGGCTCTATGCGGCGCTGCTTTGCAGTTCCATTGTACTTTCTCTGGTCTCCACGCCGGTATCGGCAGCAGAAACCGGACAGCTGACGAATCCCCCGACATCCACAGAGGGTCCGGGTTCCCCGGAAAGCGCATCGGGAAATGAAGCTGCAGCGGTTCTGAACGGACTGTACACAACACTGCCGATTGCAAACGGTGTGAAAGAGGTGGCGACAGCGGAGGAACTGACGGCCGCACTGGCAGATAGCAGTATTTCCATAATCACACTGAAGGATGATGTTGAAATCAGCAGTACTCTGACAGTTAACCGCACTGTGACGCTGGATTTGAACGGTTGTGTACTGAAGATGACCGGCGGCTTCAGCGTAATCAAGGTAGAGTCGGGCGGCGATCTGACGATTCAAGATAGCAAAACAACCACACAGCACAATTTTAACCCGCACTATAAACAACGGGCCTGGTACATTGACATGTGGGAACTGGACAAAGGTGGCTCGGAAATTGTCTTCGGTGGGGTTATTACGGGCGGTGGCGGTGATTTTGCCCACAGTGATGGCGGCGGTGTGCTTGTTAATGGTGGCGGTAAACTGACCATGACCGGTGGCAGCATCGTCGGATGCTCGGCAGTTGGTCTCGGCGGCGGTGTACGCCTTGCCTATGATTCTGCCATCGGCAAGAACAGCACATTCACCATGACGGGCGGCAGTATTATCGGCTGCGCTGCAAAAAACGGCGGCGGTGTGTCTGTCTCCCCGGGGTGCACATTCATCATGGATTCCGACTCTGAGATCCGCAACTGCAACGCACAATCCGGGGGTGGTGGTGTGGGCATCAGCGCCCTGTGGAATTCAAATATCATCGGCCGCTTTATCATGAACGGCGGAACAATCCGTACATGCACAGGATTATACAGCGGCGGTGTGGACAACTCTGGATCCTTTATTATGTCAGGCGGTACGATTAAAGCCAGCATCAGCACCACCACCCAATATGCTTCAAGCGGCGGGGTGAGGAATGATAATCAGTTCACCATGACAGGGGGCACGATCGGTGATCCTACTAATCCGAATGATGCAAGCTCTGTATACAATACTTCCTCTCAGAGAGTTATTATTACTATATGCGACAATGCAAAAATCTACACAAATGTAACAAACGTTGGCATCCTGAATGCTGACGGCGGCGAAATAGCCGGCACAATGACGAACGATACCAACGAGTACGGCAGCGGCACGATCACCGGCAGTGCGGGTGCCGCCGGCAGCACTGAGTTCCAGGGCAAAGTGACCAACAACGGTACCATCCGGAAAGGCACATTCACGAATGAGGTTATTAATGAGAGCAGTGGTGCCATTATCGACGGTACATTTACCGGTACGATCACGAACATTGATGGTACGATTTCAGGCGGCGATTTCAGCCAGGCCAATCTGAGCGGTACGCTCGTGATCACTTTTGACCCAAACAATGGGGATCAGCCCAGCACACAGAAAGTGAATTGGAGTAAGGACGGAGCGGCACTCACCGCACCGGATCCCGTTCCCACCAATGAGGGGCATAGTATTGAAGGCTGGTATTATGATAACAACGGTACGGAAACAAAATGGAACTTTGACACGGATACAGTCAAATGCACTATGACCCTCAAGGCAAAATGGGAACTCTCCACCTATTCCGTAACGCTGCAGACAGACGGCGGTACGATTGCCAGCGGAAAAGAAGTAACCGGCTACACTTACGGCACCGGGGCAGTTCTTCCTACCACCAATGATATTACCCGCGAGGGATACCGCTTTGACGGCTGGTACGCAGACAGCAACTTTTCCGGTTCACCCGTCACAGAGATCACAGGTACCGATACGGAAAATAAAACGTTCTACGCAAAATGGACGAAGAACACGACTCCCATCATCTCCGGAAACACGATCAATTATATCGTGGAGCACTACAAGACGGACGGCAGCGGCTACACGCTGGCGGAAACAGAACATTCCGCAGGGAAGACAGGTGATACCGTCACAGCAACGCCGAAAACCTATGAAGGCTTTACCTACAATCCGGCAATCTCCACCGCCAGCGGAACGTTGAAGAAGATCAGCGGTCCGGAGGATATCGTGACCCTGAAACTCTACTATGATATGAATGCTGACACCGAACAGGAAAGCACCGACAACGGCCCCGAGGAAAAGGCTGACCGTGAGAATCCCTCTCCTGTCATGAAAAACACCACCTCCTATATGACCTATACCGTACAGGCAGGTGACACTCTCTGGGCAATCGCCAGAAAATACAACTGCTCCATAACCGAGATCGTGGCAGCCAACAGTGACCGGATCAAGAACCCGAACCGGATTCACGCCGGCTGGCAGCTTAAGATTCCCCAAAGCGGAGCGCCTATCACAGGCGGCACTCCCGATGCTGTCCTGCCTGAGAATAAGAAAAGCGGGATATACATCGTCAGACAGGGCGACACCCTCTGGGCAATCGCCAGAAAATGCGGCTGCTCCGTGGCTGAAATCGTTTCCCTGAACCGGGAACTGATCCGCAATCCTGCTCTGATTTATTCAGGCTGGGAACTGAAAGTACCACAGAATTAGCCTCCCCTGAAAGAATCTACCGTGCCAGTCATACTTCATAATGTCGGATTGAATATTTTATCTAAGGGAAAAAACGAAAAAATAGACGGCCAGAGGCCGATGATCTGAGTTCCTTGAATTCTTTAGATTTCTCAAATCCGCGCAATCGGCGGACACATTTCGATTGCGCGGAAATCTGAGCTATGAAATTCCATAAATACTTTGTTTCACCTGTGTGCCCCGGTCAGGCGATGTTGCCAAAACAGACATACAAAGATTACAGCTCCTCGATCACTTTCATAAGCTCATCTACATCAATGCCATGTACCATAGCTGCCTCTTCCAGGGTCTCTCCCTGTGAAGCAGGGCATCCCAGGCAATGCATTCCTGCATCGAGGAGTACGGGAGCTACTTCAGGATTGGCACGTAAGATCTCACCAATGGTCATGTCTTTTGTTACTCCGGTCATATCGGTCTCCTTTCTGCCGTATAAGGCTTTTTTAGTATAATACTTTCCCCGGAATAAGGCAAGATTATTCTTGTACATCCGCATTTGTTCTTCCCCGAAGATCAGCTCTGCCGCGAACCACATTTATAAAAGCATTTGCTTCGCAAATGGCGCCGCTTCGCAGCTCATCTTTTATTTCATGTTGGTGTGCTTTGTCCATGAAAAAGAGATTTTCGTGCTTTGTGTGCAAGCACCCACGCACGTCAACCTCTTTTTCATGTCAGAGCTGATGTACAAAACTCGGAACAATTCCTAAAAAGGTTGACACTTACCCTTGTCAGGTAGTACACTTTTATCGTAAAGAAACAGCTTGGGATGCCAGCGCAACTGGTACTCTCAGTTGATAATATTAATTGTTTTTACCAGAAGGAGGTAAATTTTCATGGCAGAAGCATGGAGAGGTTTTAAAAAAGATGGCCACTGGGATGTAGACGTCAATGTACGTAACTTCATCCAGACCAACTACACTCCGTATGATGGAGATGAGAGCTTCCTGGAGGGACCTACCGAAGCAACTAATAAGCTTTGGGGCAGACTTCAGGAGTTACAGAAGGAAGAGCGTGAGCATAACGGCGTTCTGGAATGCGAAACAGAGGTCGTATCCAGTCTGACCGCTTATGGCCCTGGCTATATTGATGAATCTATGAAGGATCTGGAGCAGATCGTTGGTCTGCAGACAGACAAGCCTTTAAAGAGAGCATTCATGCCTTATGGTGGTATCAAGATGGCTCAGCAGGCTGCAAGCACCTATGGCTACGAAGTAAACGCTAAATATGACAAAATCTTCAACGAGTACCACAAGACTCACAACCAGGCAGTATTTGATGCTTATACCGATGAGATGAAGGTTGCTCGTCATACCCATATCGTTACCGGTCTTCCCGATACCTATGGCCGTGGACGTATCGTAGGCGACTACAGAAGAGTTGCTCTGTACGGTATCGATTTCCTGATCGAGCAGAAGAAGAAGGATAAGAAGAACTGCGGTACCGGCGTTATGACCGAGGAAATCATTCGTCTGAGAGAAGAGATCGCTGATCAGATCAAGGCTCTGCAGGGAATGAAGGAAATGGCTAAGATCTACGGTTACGATATTTCCGGTCCCGCTACCACCGCTAAGGAAGCTATCCAGTGGTTATACTTCGGTTACCTGGCAGCTATCAAGACCCAGAACGGTGCAGCTATGTCCGTTGGACGTATCTCTACTTTCCTGGACATCTATATTGAGAGAGACTTAAAGGAAGGCACCCTGACCGAGAAAGAAGCTCAGGAGCTGATCGACCATATGACCATGAAGTTCCGTATGGTTAAGTTCGCTCGTATTCCTTCTTACAACCAGCTGTTCTCCGGTGACCCCGTATGGGCTACTCTGGAAGTTGGTGGTATCGGCATGGACGGCCGTCATATGGTTACCAAGAACGACTATCGTTTCCTGCATACTCTGGAGAACATGGGACCCAGCCCCGAGCCGAACCTGACCGTTCTGTACTCCAGCGCTTTGCCTGATAACTTTAAGAAGTACGCAGCTAAGATTTCTGTGAATACTTCTTCCATCCAGTACGAGAACGATGACGTTATGAAGCCTATCTGGGGTGATGACTACAGCATCTGCTGCTGCGTATCCGCTACTCAGACCGGTAAGGAGATCCAGTTCTTCGGTGCTCGTGCTAACCTGGCTAAGTGCTTACTGTACGCTATCAACGGTGGTAAGGATGAGAAGCATCTGGACAAGGACGGCAAACATATGCAGTGTGGTCCTGAAATCGCTCCTATCACTTCCGAGTACCTTGATTTCGATGAAGTTATGCATAAATACGACATCATGCTTGACTGGTGTGCATCTCTGTATGTTAACATCCTGAACCTGATCCACTACATGCATGATAAATACTACTACGAAGCAGCTGAGATGGCTTTGATCGATACCGATGTAAGAAGAACCTTCGCAACCGGTATTGCAGGTCTGTCTCACGTAGCTGACTCCCTGTCCGCTATCAAGTATGCTAAGGTTAAGGTTATCCGTGATGACCAGGGTTGTGCTGTAGACTTCAAGATCGAAGGCGACTTCCCTAAGTACGGTAACGATGATCCCAGAGCTGATGAATTCGCTGTATGGCTGCTGAAGACCTTCATGGAGAAGATCAAGAAGAACCACACCTACAGAAATTCTGAGCCTACCACTTCCGTACTGACCATTACCTCTAACGTTGTATATGGTAAGGCTACCGGTGCTCTGCCCGATGGTAGAGCAGCTTACACACCGTTCGCTCCCGGTGCATCACCTTCCTACGGTGCTGAGAAGAGTGGTCTGCTGGCTTCTCTGAACTCTGTAGCTAAGCTGCCTTATGAGTATGCTCTGGATGGTATCTCCAATACCCAGACCATGGCTCCTTCCGCTCTTGGTCACAACCTTGACGAGCAGAAAGAAACTCTGGTACGTGTAATGGATGGTTACTTCGATCGTGGTGCTCATCACCTCAACGTTAACGTATTCGGTACCGAGAAGCTGTTAGATGCACAGGCTCATCCTGAGAAGCCTGAGTACGCTAATTTCACCATCCGTGTATCCGGTTATGCTGTTAAGTTCATCAGCCTGACCAAGGAGCAGCAGGATGACGTTATCGCAAGAACCTGCCATAAGAGTCTGTAATTCTTACAGGTTTTGAGATAATTGATGTATATGGGGCCGGGCAGTATTGTCCGGCTCCTTTTTGGTAAAACTATTCAGAGAACCACCACCCCTCAGCTGCCTGCACGGCAGAGAATGGAGATTATTACAATGATCAAAGGCAGAATTCACTCATTAGAATCCTTCGGCGCAGTAGACGGACCCGGAATCCGCTATCTTATTTTCCTCAAGGGCTGCAATATGCGTTGTCAATATTGCCACAACGTAGATACCTGGAATCCCGACACTGACAATCTGATGACAGCAGACGAGCTTCTGGATAAAGCAGAGCGTTTCCGCAGCTACTGGGGCAAAGAAGGCGGCATCACCGTCAGCGGCGGCGAAGCCTTATTACAGATCGATTTTCTGATCGATCTTTTCCGCAAGGCCCACGAGAGAGGCATCAATACCAACCTTGATACTTCCGGACAGCCTTTTACCAGAGAAGAGCCTTTCTTCTCCAAATTCAATGAATTACTGAAATATACTGATCTCGTCATGTTGGACATCAAACATATTGATGACGAAGAACACAGGAAGCTAACCGGCCATACCAACAAGAATATTCTAGACTGCGCAAGATACCTTTCCGAGCAGGGTATTCCCATGTGGATCCGTCATGTACTGGTACCCGGAATCACTGACAATGACGAATATCTGAAGAAAACAAGAGAATTCATTGACACTCTGGATACCGTCATGAAAGTAGAAGTTCTTCCCTACCATACTCTGGGTGAGTACAAGTGGAAAGAACTGGGGATTCCTTACAAGCTTGAGGGTGTAGAACCGCCCACCGAAGAGAGGATCCAGAACGCGAAGAAGATCCTGGAGTTCAATAAATATAAATAAACAACTGTAACTAATGATAAAAAATACTAAATAAGACTTGTATTCAAGCCCTATTTATATTACAATACTAATAGTTATATTGATAAATTTGTATCAAACAAGAGATTTGATACACGCAAAATAGGAGGAAAAGATTATGGCATTTGTTATTGGTGATGCTTGTGTAGCATGTGGAGCTTGTGAGGCACAGTGCCCCGTTGGCGCTATCAGCATGGGCGACGGAAAGTTTGAAATCGATGCAGATAAGTGCATCAGCTGCGGTTCCTGCGCAGGTCAGTGCCCTGTTGGTGCTATCGCAGAGGATTAATTCCTGATTCAGAACGTACCCCGGGGAAGGCATTTCAGAAAATGAAATGCCTTTTCTTTTTTTCTGCCTTAATTTCCTGCCGGTATTTTCTTTGGCTGCGATCTCTGTGGACTCTTTTTCCACTTTCGGCCTTCTCTCCTCTTTCTGCTGTTTCCGCAGTTGTCCCCTGGTCTTTTTCCGCAACAGCTCGTCCATCTTCTGATAGTACTCCTCGCTGCGCTGTTCCAGTCTGCGGTCTCTCTCCTCTTCCCGCTCTTCTCTGCTGCGGAACTGATAATCCAGCTCCTTGACCATGCTTTCCTTGAGTTCCCGGCAAAGGTCCTGGTTATTCTCCCGTACTGCCTCACGGATCAACTGTTGCAGGATCCACTGGAGCCTTTTAGCCTTCTCTTCCCTGCTTTCACTCTGCAGTCCTTCCTTCTCCGGCACCGTACATATCCTCTCCTGCGGCTGTACCGGCATCTCTTTATCCACCGGTTTATCAACGATCTCGATGGCCATGTGTGGTGTCCGGACTTCTGCCGGCTCTTTCCGGGCTTCTACAGGCTCTTTTTCCCGTTCCTCCGGCAGTACGTCCAGCCGTCCGTCCTTTAATATCATTTTAATTGCTTTCAACTGTAATCCCCTTTCTTTCATGCTCTTGATCTCTTTGAACCGTTCCACGTCTTCCTTCGTATAATAGCGGTGCCCCAGCTCGTTTCTTTTGATGGGCAGATGTAATTCCTCTTCCCAATAGCGAAGTACATGGCTCTCCACCTTTACCTGTTTTGCAGCATCCGAAATCAATAAATACTCTCCCATATTCTCTTCCTTTCCACATATCCATATATAATAAAAATACGAAAGAGAACAGGTGCGGGGAATCTCCCTCACTTGTTCTCTTTCGTATTTTATGTTCTGTATTCGTAATATACTTAGAAATCTTTTTTTCTGTCGTTTTCCAGATTGGCAAACTTGGTGTATTCCGGCAGCCATGCCAGCTGTACGGTTCCGATGGGACCGTTTCTCTGTTTGGCTATGATGATCTCCGAAATACCTTTATCCGGCGAATCGTGATTATAATAATCATCACGGTAGATGAACATTACCACGTCGGCGTCCTGCTCGATGGCTCCGGACTCACGCAGGTCAGACAACATAGGGCGATGATCCGGTCTCTGCTCTACAGCCCGGCTCAACTGAGACAATGCCAGCACCGGTACGGACAGCTCTCTGGCGACTGCTTTCAGGGATCTCGAAATATCGGAAATCTCCTGCTGTCTGGAATCGCTGCTTCTTCCGCCACTTCCCGACATCAACTGTAAGTAGTCGATGATGATCATGGACAGACCGTTTTCCTGCTTCATTCTTCTGCATTTGGAACGAAGCTCGGCAATGCTGATACCGGGGGTATCGTCGATCATCAGCTTGGACTTGCCGATGACACCGGCACTCTCGATCAGTCGTTCCCATTCCTGGTCATTCAGCTGGCCGGTACGGAGCTTCTGGGCATCCACGCTGGATTCCAGGGAAAACATACGATTGATCAGCTGCTCCTTACTCATTTCCAGACTGAATATGGCTACCGGCAGATTCTGCTTAAATGCTACATGCTGCGCGATATTCAATACAAATGCCGTCTTACCCATGGAAGGACGGGCTGCGATCAGCACCAGGTCCGAGGGCTGCATTCCGGCGGTACGATAGTCCAGATCAATGAATCCGGTGGCAATACCTGTGACGGTTCCGTGCAGTTTGGAAGCCTTCTCGATCTTGTCCATGGCGTTCATGACTACGGTACGAATCGGTACGAATTCCTTGACGTTTTTCTTCTGTACCACTTCATTGATCTTGCTCTCGGTACTCTCCAGAATCGTATCCAGGCTCTCCTTGCCACTATAACAGGTATTGGCAATCTCTTCATTGGTACGGATCAGACGCCGGAGTGTCGCCTTCTCCGCCACGATTCCAGCATAATACTTGATATTGGCGGAAGTAGGTACTGCTGCAATCAGATTCGTCAGGAAATCCAGTCCACTGACCTCGGGAGGCACATCCTCCTTGGATCGCAACCGATCCTGTAAAGTGACAAAGTCAATGGGCTTTCCTTCATTGTTCAACTCTACGATGGTGTCAAATACCACACCGTACTGCCTGTTGTAGAAATCCTCTCCGGAGATCTGCTCTGTGGCGGCCGCAATGGCTTCCGCGTCAATGAACATAGAGCCGATGACCGACTGCTCCGCCTCTAAACTGTGAGGCATTATTCTTTTGATTACATTTTCATCCATTGCGGGCATGGGGTCGTCTACGCCTCCGTAACCTTCACCGTCAGCTTCGCTCCGACCTGGGGATGAAGCTTCACTGTTACCTCATAGGAGCCGAAGTTCTTCAGACTCTCCGGCAGCTGGATTTTCTTCTTGTCAATCTCGATACCATGCTGTTCCTTGCAGGCAGTTGCAATCTCTTTGGAGGATACAGAACCGAAGGTTCTTCCGCCCTCTCCTGCCTTGATCTTGACCACGACCTGCTTGGTCTCCAGCTCTGTTGCCAGCGCCTTTGCCGCATCCAGATTCTCCTGTGCCACCTTCTCTTCGTTTGCCTTATGGAGCTTCAGGTCGTTCAGATTCTTGGAGCTTGCCTCCACACCGATCTTCTTCGGTAAAATATAGTTTCTTGCATATCCTTCGCTGGCCTCAATGATGTCTCCTTTTTTTCCCAGCTTTTTTTCATCCTGAAGTAAAATAATTTTCATAGGATCAACCTGCCTTTCCTGAATCTTCTGTTTTATATGGTAAAACTTTTCAAACGGAATCCCTTAGATCTCACCGGATTCCAGCATGTCGTCGATGGTGTTCTTCAATACGCCAATGGCCTCTACCAGTCCCACGCCTTCCATCTGGCAGGCTGCGGTATTCATGTGGCCTCCACCGCCCATACGCTCCATGATGATCTGTACATTGACCTCATCAATGGATCTGGCGCTGACATAGATCTTGCCCTGATAATCGGTAAGTACAAAACTTGCCTTAATGCCCTTGATATTCAGCAGTTCGTTGGCTGCCTGCGCACCAATGATGGTAGGGCTGGGCAGATCCTCTGCGGTACACAGAGAGATTGCAAAGAACTGCTTGTAGATCTCTGCCTGACTGACAGCATCCGCCTTGGCCTTGTATTCTGCTGCATCCTCACGGAACAGTTTTCTCACACGGGTCACATCCGCACCGTTTCTGCGCAGGAATGCGGCAGCCTCGAAGGTGCGGACACCTGTTTTGGTCATAAAGTTATTGGTATCGATCATGATACCGGAATACATACAATCCGCCTCTTCCGTACGGATCTTGATATTGTCGTAGGTATACTGCAAGATCTCGGATACCATCTCGCAGGCGGAGGATGCATAAGGTTCCACATAAGACAATGTGGCATTCTCAATGGTCTCCGTACCCTGTCTGTGGTGGTCCAGTACTACGACGGATTTGCAGAAGCGAAGCAGATCCGGGCACTCTGTGATGGAGGGCTTATTGACATCCACCACCACCAGAACCGTATTGCTGCCTGCCATATCAATGGCCTGCTGGCTGGTGATGATCATATCCTCGTCATATTCCGGATTGTTCTTAAACAGCTCCACCAGCGGCTGTACAGAGGTCGTAGCCTCGTTCAATACAATGTGAGCCTTTCTGCCCAATGTCTGGGCGATCCGGTAAATACCCACCGCAGAACCGAAGCTGTCCACATCCGGCATCCGGTGTCCCATAACGATAACACGGTCTTTTCCAGTGATAATCTCCCGCAGGGCATGAGCTTTTACTCTTGCCTTGACACGGGTATTCTTCTCTATCTGCTGACTCTTGCCGCCGTAGTAGGTGATGCTCTCCGGGGTCTTGATCACGGCCTGATCCCCGCCACGTCCCAGTGCCAGATCAATGGCGGTACGGGCGAATTCATAGTTCTGTGCATAAGTCAGGCCATCCAGACCAATACCGATACTGATGGTCACTGCCATTTCATTGCCGATGTTTACGGTCTTGACCTCTTCCAGCAGATCGAAACGGTTCTCCTGCAGCTGCGCTACCGCTTTTTTCCGCATGATTACCAGATACTTGTCCTTTTCCAGCTTCTTGCTGATACCGTCCAGAGATGCAATGTACTTGTTCACCTTACGGTCGATCAGTGCGATCAGCAGGGATCTGCGGACTTCCTCAACGCTCTCCAGCGCTTCCTCATAGTTGTCCAGATAGATCATGCCTACGCTCAGACTCTGGTCATCCACTTCCTGCAGTGCAATATGCAGTGCCGTCTCATCAAAGAGATAGACGGCAATCAGATAACCGTTATAGCCTTCTGCATCGATCATATCGCTGTGTTCCGCCATCTCCTTCAGAGAAATCTTGCGGAATTTGGCCACATACTCACAGCCCTCGTATTCCAGTTCATACTGTGCCTCGTCCACACCAGATTCGTCCGGAAGCCTGTCCCGGGTAATGGTAGGAAACAGGGAAGTGATGGATTTACTGTAGCCCTTGGGCTGATGCACCACATTCTCAAAGGCAATGTTGGTCCAGATCACCTTGCCGGAATCGTCCAGAAGGGCGTATGGCAATTCCAGATCCCGCAGCAGTTTTCGCTGGATCTGACCATATTCCGTGGCAAAGCTGATCAGCTCGTTCATGATGATCGGCTTGTTGTAGAAATACAGCGTCAGGGTAATTGCAAAATAAAAAATCGTAAATCCGAAGGTAAGCAGTCCTGCACGGAAATCCAACATGAATACCGCCGCATCGATAGCCAGCAGTAACAGGCCCAGATATAGGGTAAACTGGATATATGTACGGATCCTGCCTTTCAGTCTGATTCGTTTTTTCATGAAAGAACACCTCTCAATATTTGCGTTCGACAACTTCTATTATAACAAATAATAACCCGCTCCGCCACCATATTATTTTGACGAATAGACAATATTCCTCTGTCAAATTTGTGCTTTTTGTCAGCTTTTCCGGACGGAGAGCCGTTCTCTTACTTACACAGTTCCCAGAAAGCCACTGCGCTGGCGGCCGCCACGTTCAGGGAATCCACACCATGGGCCATGGGAATGCACACCGTATCGTCACAATCCGCAATGGTATCCGCTGCCAGTCCTTCCCCTTCCGTTCCCAGAATAATGGCAAGCTTTTCGACATTATGCAGTTTCTCATCATCCGGTCGCAAGCTGTCTTCTTTTAAAGCCATGGCTACGGTATGATACCCCATCTTCCGCAGCTGTTCCATGGTATGCTCCGGCCAGTCCTTTGTCTCCAGGATCGTCCACGGCACCTGGAATACGGTTCCCATGCTGACTCTTGCCGCCCGACGGTACAACGGGTCACTGCAGCCTCCCGTCAACAGCACTGCATCGATTCCCAACGCTGCCGCAGAACGGAAAATTGCGCCTACATTTGTGGGATTTACAACATTTTCCAGAACAGCAATGCGTCTGGCATTTCCGCACAAGTCTTCCATCTTCGGCAATGCTCTTCTGCGCATGGCACAGAGCATTCCTCTCGCCAGTTTAAAGCCGGAAATCTCCGACAGCACTTCATTGGATGCCACATATACGGGAATTTCCCCAGACACCTCTGCAATCCGCCCCACGATTTCCCTGCCCTTCTCCGAATCCGCTTCCCGCTGTTCCATCAGAAGTGACAGCGGCTCATATCCCGCTGCCAGTGCCCGCAGAATCACATTGGGGCTCTCCGCAATAAACAGCCCCCGCTCTGGCTCATAATAATGAAAAAGTTGTACCTCCCTGCGTTCATTGTAGATCTCCAGTTCCGGTGTATGCAGATCAGTAATTGGTATTAATCTATGCTTATCTGTACTCATGCTTTTGCGATACCTTTTCTCCAATAATTTTCTCTTTTTATTATAATGGAGCATCCGACCCCCGTCAAACGCAACTGTTACCCTGTACTCGGCTCATGGTATACACAAAAAGACCAGCCGCAAAGGGCTGGTCTCTCATGATTGTCTTAGTCTGAATTATTCAGCTACGTAAGGCATCAGTGCTACGTGACGTGCTCTCTTGATAGCAACGGTCAGTGCTCTCTGATGCTTTGCACAAGTACCGGTAATACGACGAGGAAGGATCTTGCCTCTCTCAGATACATACTTCTTCAGCTTAGCTGTATCCTTGTAATCGATTACGTTATCTTTACCACAGAATACGCAAACTTTCTTTCTTCTGCGCATACCGCCTTTTTTTCTCATCGGAGAATCGGTCTTCTCAGTCTTATTAAAAGCCATTATTATTACCTCCTATCGGAATCTGTCAGGGCAGAGGCGGGTGTCAGCTCCGCTTGTCACTGAAACTTAGTTAAAGGGTAATTCTTCATCGATGCCGTCAGGGATGTTCATAAAGCCATCACCTGCTCCGGAAGGAGCAGGGGCATTATTACCACCGCCAAAGCCAGCGTTCTGGTATCCGCCGTCATTATTGCCGGCAGATGCGTTCTTACTCTCTGCGAACTCTACGTTCTCAGCCACTACATCAGTAGTATACACACGCTGTCCATCCTTATTGGTATAGCTTCCGGTCTGGATACGTCCTTCCACAACGAACTTTGTTCCCTTGTGGCCATATCTCTCAATAAACTCACCGGTTCTGCCAAACGCTACACAGTTAATAAAATCAGCATCCGGCTCACCGTCACGCTTAAATCTTCTATCTACTGCTATGGAAAAACGAGCAATCGCTGTTGCGGTAGCTCCCTGAGAATATCTTACCTCAGGATCCCTTGTTAAACGTCCCATAAGAATTACTTTATTCATATTTCGCTTCTCGCTTTCTGTTTATGCCTCGTCCTGTCTAACGCATAAGTATCTGATCACGTTGTCCATGATACGAACACGGCTCTCGATCTCTGCAGGAACAGTGCTCTCAGCTTCAAATCTGATGAAGTAGTAGAAAGCTTCTTTCATCTTCTGAACTTCGTAAGCAAGCTTCTTCTTGCCCCACTCGTCCACTTCTGTGATGTTGCCGCCGAATCTCTCAACCAGTGCTTTGCACTTATCAACAACGGCTGCTCTCTCATCATCCTCGATCTTAGCGCTAACAACAACGGCTAATTCGTACTTGTTCATGTTAGTTACCTCCTTTTGGTCTCTGGCCCATATTTTATATATGAGCAAGGAATAAAGTGTCTCACGAAGGAACATGATACCATATTCCTGTCCACTTTTCAAGATTTTTCAACGATTTCTTTCACATTTTTTTCTAACAGTTTTCTTGCGATCATGATCTGGTGTCCACAGCCCAGACATTTCAGCCGGAAATCTGCTCCCACACGGAGTACTTCCCATTCTCTGCTGCCGCAGGGATGCTGTTTTTTCAGTTTCAATACATCTCCCACATTAATATCCATAACATTTTCCTCTTCTTTTCCTGACTGTATCGTCACTCCTCCGCAAACATATCGCGACAGAGGCCTGTGATTCTGTATTATAAATGGTTCGCCATAAAGTCCTTCACTACCCCGAAAGCCTCCCGCAGCAGGTTATTCGGTACGGTAACTGGATAAGTTCCCGCGGACAGTCCCTCTACATGGGCATAGCCCTGTTTTCTCGCAATAGCCAACGCCCGGAACATATGAAAATTGTTGGTAATAACCACAACACTGTCCTCTGATTTGTCCAGCAGTTCTCCGCTGAAGATCAGATTCTGCGTGGTATTCGTGGAAGCATCCTCCATGAGGATCCGCTCCGGATCGATCCCGGCGGTTTCCAGATATCCTTGCATTCCCTCGGCCTCGCTGATGGGTTCATTGTATCCCTGTCCACCGGACACGATGACTTTGGTCTCCGGATTGGCATTCAGATATTCTATGGCTTTATCCAGCCGTTTCTGTAGCACATAACTGGGGCCGGAAGTCTTCCACTGGGCTCCCAGTATGATCACATAATCCGCACCTTCCTGCGCCGTGGCATGGAACTGGCTGACGATCATCCCTTCTATAATAAGAAGCAATACCATCCCTGCCATCACAAGACTCCGGAATGTAATATGCAGCCATCGGGGGATCCAGTAATATACGGTTCTGCGGGTCAGCACCCATGCCCATGCGGCACAAAAAGCACCAATCACACCCCAGACCAGGAAAAAGTAGCTGCCGAAGGCAACAAAAAGACCGATCCCCACACAGTACAGCAGACACAGCACCGCCAGAACATATAACGCCCTTGCTCCGTAATGTTTTTCTCCCACACCTCTGCCTCTGGGATCCAGATAGATCACTTTTTTACTTTTTTCCCTCGGAATCAAGTGGTTCCTTTTCATACTGCCTCCATTCTTTCCTACGATCTATTGTAGCATATCTCCTACGGCGGTCTCAATACCACATATTTTAGGGTTTTCTTAATTTTTTCGAAAATTTTCTTTACCGGACACTGATTGACTTATCACTCACCTAACACTATGATGTAATTAACATACTACTTCTGAAAAAAGAAACGGATGGAAACCTTATGCATACCACATTATCCAAAAAAGATTTTTCCCGATATCTGCCCTTCCTCCTGCTGGTGATGACCGTTTTCCGCGTCCTCGCCGGACTGAGGATTCCTTATATGATCCTGGCAAATCAGCGCTATGATGACCGGCTGCTGTTCGAGAATGCTTACGATCTGCTGAGCGGCGTGTGGCTTGGCAGCTACGATTCTTATACACTGGCAAAAGGAATCGGCTATCCGCTGTTTCTGGTACTGGCGAAAAAGCTGTGCCTTCCCTACTCTGTTCTGCTGTCACTGTTGCAGGCGGCCGGTGCATGGCTGTTTGTCCGCGCAGTGTCTGTGAGATGGCAGAATCCCTATGGGCAGGCAATTCTCTATCTGCTCCTGTTGTTTTCCCCCATCAGCCTCACGCTGTTGGTCACGCAGCGGCTGTACCGCATGGCAATCGTTCCGGGAATGGTCCTGGTGGTATTTTCCAACATGATCGGGCTGACTCTGCGCAAAGAGCTCCCCTTGAAAAAACAGCTGCCCTGGGCATTCCTGACCGGACTGACTCTTGCCTTTTTCTGGCAGATCCGGGAGGATTCCGTCTGGATCCTGCCGTTTATCGCCGTTATGACGGTATGGAACGTGGGTTATGTAATTCTGGTCCTGCATAAGAAATTAAACACAAAGGCACTTCTGCTTCACTGCCTGACCATGTTATTGCCACTCCTTCTCCTGTTCGGCGCCAACACCGGTGTCTCCGTCGTCAACCGGATCCACTACAGTGTTTTCCTGAACAACGACCGCACGGAGGGAAATTTTGCAGAGCTGATGTCCCTGTTGTATCATCTGGACAGCAATACGAGAACCAATCCCGACATCTGGATCTCCCGGGATACTATTGTCAGAGCAGAAGCAGCCAGTCCCACTCTGCAGCAGATTCAGCCACTATTGGACAGTTATACCGAAGACTGGGCCACAAGGGATGGTGAGATTCCCGGCGATCACTTCAGCTGGGTACTGCGGGATGCGGTACAGGACTCGGGAATTGCCCCGAATGCCGTCAGTGCACAGACCTTTTATGGCAACGTCCTTTCCGAACTGCGGGCAGCCGTAGCCAGTGGCGAGCTGACCGAAAAGACGGACGGTGCCCTCTATTTTTCCTCCCAATCCCGTGGAGTACTGCCGGAAGAAATTCCCGGTATCCTCAGTGATACTTTGCAGAATATCTGGAAAATTGCAGGATACACCGATTGTGCTTTGAGCAGTTCCGCCAAAAGTGCCGGCCGGCTGTCGGATATCCGTCGTATGGAATCCTTTGCCTCCTGCCTGACCGTGTACCCCACACTGTCACAGTTTCAGGCTGCCGATTATGATTCCATTGAGGATGAGACCTTATATGATTTCAATGAGATCTACAGTTCCGGTATGGTATCTCTTCTGAATAAGAGCAACGCTATCTATCAGTTGTTGGGACAGCCCATGTTCCTGCTGGCACTGCTTGCCCTTTGTGTGCTGACCGTCCGCGTGATCCATGGACTTTTCCATGGGGACACAAAAGATCTCGAACTGTGGATCCTGACCTGTGGGATTCTGCTCAGTGCCGTTCTGCTGCGTTTCGGCTGTGGCCTGTTCACCGCATGGTTTTCCGAAGACATGCAAAAGTTCATCAACAGCTTCTACTCCTGTGGCGTCTACATTCTGCTGCAGATGTTCAAATATCTGGCGGTTATTACTACTGCCGCCAGCCTGCAACCGCTACGGAAACAATATATTCAAAATTTTCGTAATTCTCATAAGGAAAAGGAGGAATAACTTATGGAAAATTTGAACAAACAGATTCAGGAATTGCAAAAGATCATTGATACCTACGGCAATATCGTATTTTTCGGTGGTGCCGGTGTCTCCACCGAGAGTGGAATCCCGGATTTCCGAAGCGTGGACGGACTGTATCACCAACAGTACGATTACCCGCCGGAGACGATTTTAAGTCACACCTTTTATCGTTCCCACACGGAGGAATTCTTCCGTTTTTACCGGAATAAGATGCTCTTCCCCAATGCACAGCCCAATGCCGCCCATAAAAAACTGGCAGAGTTGGAAGCTGCCGGGAAAGTCCGGGCCGTGATCACCCAGAATATCGACGGACTGCATCAGGCTGCCGGAAGCAGGACCGTACTGGAGCTCCACGGCTCCGTGCTTCGCAATTACTGTGAAAAATGCTATCAGTTCTATGGAATCGACACGATCTTAAACAGCACCGGTATTCCCCGCTGTGAAAAATGCGGTGGTATCATCAAGCCGGATGTGGTTCTCTATGAGGAGAGCCTGGACAACGGGACGATCACCAGAGCCGTGCAGGCCATCGCCGAGGCAGAGGTCCTGATCATCGGGGGAACTTCCCTGGCTGTCTATCCGGCAGCGTCCCTGATCGATTATTTCACCGGGAAGCACCTGGTAGTCATCAACCGGGATGCCACGCCCAGGGACCGGATGGCAGACCTTGTGATCAATGCGCCCATCGGGCAGGTATTCTCACAGATCCACGTGGAATAAAACAGAAAAGGCAGACAGAAAGGAAACCGGACATGGGTTACAGTTATGAAGTTGGAGATATTGTAAAACTGAAGAAACAGCACCCCTGCGGCAGCCAGGAATGGGAAATCCTCCGGGTAGGTGCTGATTTTCGACTGAAATGCACAGGATGTGGTCACCAGATCATGCTGGCGAGGAGAATTGTGGAGAAAAATACCAAAGATTTGAAAAAAAAGGCTTGAATATCCAGGAATGATGTGTTAAAATAAATCCTTGTGATATATTATTTATCCTTGTTCTCTGCATATCAGAGGGCCAGAAGACCATAAGGAGGTAAAAACAGCATGAACAAATATGAATTAGCATTAGTCGTTAATGCGAAGATCGAAGATGAAGCTCGTGCAGCAGTTGTGGAAAAAGCGAAAGGCTACATTACCCGTTACAACGGAGTTATTTCCGAAGTAGAAGAGTGGG
>ENA-ORUQ01001866-ORUQ01001866.1-human-gut-metagenome-genome-assembly--contig:-NODE-1866-length-18482-cov-7.112064_pt1 | contig 18482 bp, 21 predicted proteins | sample MGYA00242081_ERZ509211 | MGnify/ENA primary metagenome ERZ509211 (study PRJEB26280, sample SAMEA2338785) | human gut metagenome | biome: human gut; feature: human-associated habitat; material: faeces...
ATTGCATGGTTTGTCTGCCGGAAAGAAGCCAAAACGGAAACAGAAAACGAGGAACGGATGGAGATAAAGGCATGAGAATTCTGGTATATGGAGCAGGCGTGCTCGGCTGCAACCTTGCGAGAAATCTGTTTCGCGCAGGGAAGAATGTCACCCTGCTCGCGCGGGGAACGTGGGCGGAGCAGCTTCGAGCGAACGGACTGCGGATCAAGGATAAGTTTTCGCCGCGCGTGTCGGTCAGCCGAATTTCAGTTGTGACCGAACTGTCGCCGGACGATCTGTATGATGTGATTTTCGTCGTCATGCGCTGCACACAGCTTGACGCGATTATGGATACACTGCGGGAGAACCGGACGAAAAACATCGTTTTTGTGGGCAACAACGTACAGGCGAGGGCACTGGCGGCGGCGCTGCCGGAGAAGAACGTGCTGTTTGCCTTTGCGCTTTCGGCGGGGCATCGGGAGGCAGACCGGGTCGTTTCCATCGATCTGAAAAAGATCACTATCGGGCAGCTGCCGGGTGCAGGCTCCAACAAACAGCTGATTGAGAAAATTTTTAACGGCACAAAATATAAGGTCGTTTACGAGCCGAACATGGAGGATTATCTGCTCTGTCATGCCGCGTTTGTGCTGCCGGCCGCCTTTGCCTGCTATAAGACAGACGGCAACCTGAAAAAACTGAAGGGCAATACGGCGTATCTAAACCGCATGATCGACGCGAACATTGAGGGCTACCGTGCCCTTCGAAACGCAGGACACACGATCTTGCCGAAGGCCGACGAGAACTTCGAAAGCACAGCATACCGCAGGACCTGTCTGCGCTTTTTCAAGCTCATGTGTGCGACCTCACTGGGAAAGCTCTGCGCGTCGGACCATGCGATGAATGCCGTCGATGAGATGAGCGTACTGAACCGCGATATGAAAGCGTTTCTCGACGCGAACGGCGCGGATTATCCCGTGTGGCGCGCGCTGGAAAGGGAGGCCGGGAGGTATTTGCGATGAAATATGCAGGCATGCCCATGGGGATGTGGGTGCTGTTCGCGGCGTCCTTCCGCAGGCAGCTGACCGCTGTATTCGGCTATGACAAGGCAGCGGCGGCGAGTATTACGAAAGCCTCAAAGTCAAGATACAAAGAGATCATCGCTCGTCTGCCGGAGTTCGAGAGAGAAGACCAGTTTCGGTTGAACATCGTGGGCTGTGCTATGCTCTGCGCGTTCATTCTTTCCATGCCGCAGCGGCCGGAGGTGGATCGCCTGACGGATTATTATGCCAAAGCGATGATGACTGCTCCTATGCGGTGGTTTTGCCGCATGAGCGGAAAAAGCAAGTTTACCGCAAAGGACATTGCCGCCATGAAAGCCACCGCTGCTTTGAAAGCCGCAGACCGCAACCCGTATTCCTGGAACATGGATTTTATCGAATACCCCGACGGAAGCGGCTATGAGGGGCGCTTTATCAAGTGCGGCATCTGTACGCTGATGCGCGAGCTGGGATTGTACGACCTCACGCCTGCAATGTGTCATTTGGATTACACGATGGCAGAGGCAGGCGGTGCGGCAGATTTTATGCGGGAGTATACACTCGCCTCCGGCGGCCCGTACTGCGACTGCGGATATAAAAAGAAAACGCAAGATTGATACCGCCATAAAAAGCGCTATGCATGTATTCTGCTGAATAAGATTTACTTTGCCGATTGACAGACCATTACGGATAGGAGACCCGCTCGTTTCGATAGGAAACGAGCGGGTTTTTATGTATAAAAATCTGTCTGCGTGGAAAACTGAAATGAGAGTTTCAGAAAATATATATTATACCAGAAAGCTCAGAGAGGAGAGTTTTCGTGCAGGGTATAGAGCAGGCAAAAAAACAGGCCGCAGAGGAAATCTGGCTCAGCTATTTCAACGAGCAGGCGTATGCGGCGGGATTGATCGACGAGAAAACGCGGAACAGGATTCGGGTGGCACTGGTGCTATTCAGAGCAAAAAAACAGGGCAAATAGTTGCCCTGTTTTTTGTTTACATTTATAGATGTAATAGAAGATAGCCGATCAGCCTTCCCAGTGCAGAGTGCCGTCTGCAGAGCGGGACAGTTTGGAAAAGAATTCTGTCCAGATACGGTACGACATTTCCGGATTGGAGCCGTGCGGATAGTAATCAATGCCGGTGAACTTGAGCATAGGAATGCCATCCTTTTCGTAAGTCCAGTCATGCCAGCGTTCCATCACGGTTTTGGAATCGGTGAAATCGGTCGGCGGATCACCGTGCATCTGGTTCAGTTCCCACCATGCGTACAGCGTTTTGCCGGTGCGGTTGCCCGGTGCGGGAATCCAGTCGAGCAGCCAGGCCTCCATTTCGCCGCCGAACATCCAGACCGGAATGTCAATGCGGTCACGGTGTTTCACGTCGTCTAGGTTGAGCATAATTTCGCCGCCAATCATGTGGATGATACCGGAGGTTGGTGCGATCGCTGTCAGCCACTGCGGCTTTTTGAGAGCCAGATACTGCACCATTAGGTTGCCCATTGAGGTGCCGGAAGCAAAAACACGGGTGCGGTCGATCGCATGATGTGCGCATACATCATTGAGCATATGCTGGAAGAAGCGGAACTCATCCGGCTTGTCTGGATCGTCGTAGACATTCCACGCAGGAAGCGGACAGTTGGTCGGCAGCACGCCGACTTCCGGGCTGGAGCCTTGAATGGTGCCGAGCAGCGCGGTCGGGAACACGGCGATGAATCCGTATTCATCGGCAACACGGTACCAATCGGCGTTGCGGACGCACAGCTCGCCGGTGCAGGTGTAGCCGTGCGGCACGAATACCAGCGGAACCGGCGTATCTGGGTGCGTGGCAACAGACTTGGGCACATGCACATACCATTCGCGCTTCCAGTCGTCCACGGTCTCGTAGTGATACTCCATGCCGAGGTCGCATACTGGGTCAAGCGCCTTGCGGTACGAGCCGCCCGGGTTTCCGGCCCAGCGGGTATACTGGTATAGGAATTTCTTCCAGATACTGCGGTTCCAGCGTCTGCCTAACTGCTCAGATGCCTTGTCGGTCTGCGTGACCCAAACGGAGTAGCCTTCGATTTCTCCGTCGAGCGGATGGGCCAGCGGCTTGGTACGGTAGTATTCCTTGGTGTCCATCTCGATCAGACGGGCATCTGGCTCATCGCAGTTGGCATGCCGCCAGTGCAGTACTTCTGGACGGTCGGAAACATCCTTGCTGTCGATGAACCAGGCTCGCATGGGAATGTCGCTCTTTTTGATGCTGCGGCTGCAGGCTTCGTCCACATAGTTGTGCAGCCGAGGACAGAGGGACTGGGCTGCAGCATCAATATAGCTTTGCTGCACGGGCGGTGCGTCTACCGTTGCGATGCCGCCGATATCGGCAGGGTTCCACATGGCGAACTTCTGTGCGACCGTGCCGCCTTCGCGGTAGCCGACAATGTAACGCTTGCCTTCGTAAACACAGCACAGCTCACGGCCCATGCCGGTTTGGAAAGCCTGCCAGACGTATTCATGTTCGCCGCCTGCGGCTTCGTAGGCTTCTTCGGTGTCCCAACAACCACCGTCTGCGGCTTCGAGTACGAACAGCACCAGCTTTTCGCGGTGTTCCTCGCCGTCAGCGATGTCGATCCAGTTGCTTTCGGTCAGGAACTGCTCGGCCGTCACACCATTCGGCGGAAAAAGATAGATACCGGAGGTGGAGGACTTGGTGTCTTCTGGAATGTAGGTGAGCATGCGACGCTGTTTGGTGCCGATGGTAAATACGTTTTCATACAGGCCGACATAGGCAGGCGTGTACGGATGACACGGGTCGGCGTTTAAGGTAATGCGGTTGGCGATCATAGTATCCACTCCTTGTATAACGTATAATAAGTTTAAAAGTTAATCATTTCAGGTATCAGCAGGCTTTGAGGTGCCCGTGATACAATAGCTGTAGGACAGCAGGGTCAAGTTCTTCTGCCTCCAGTTGAGCCGCAAGGCTGCTTCATGCAAAGTCCGTTCCCCTGAACCGGAAGTTAGCTGCAAACTCATTGGCTGTTTGCCAGAACGCAGGCCGCCCTTTCAGCAGTGAGGGCTATCGCATTGGCCGGTTCTGGAATGATTCTAATACGCGAGGTTGCGGATGCTCCGGTTATCATGGGTATCTCAAAGCCTGCTGGCCTGAAATCTCCATGTGGGGAGGTGAAAATTATGAATCCATTATTCGTTGGCATTGATGTGAGCAGCAGGAATAATGTTGCCTACTTGATGAAGCCAGACGGCAGCAAGCATTCCAGCTTCTCCGTGCAAAACAACCTTGGCGGTGCTAAAATACTCTCAGAGAGAATCGTGTCGGCGCTGGAAGCTGTTCAGCTCAGCGATGTGGTCATTGGTCTGGAAGCTACCTCTATCTATGGGGACAGCCTTGTTTACGCACTCCGTGAGGACGGCAACTTAGGCCGGTTCCAACGGAAAATCCATGTGCTGAATCCGAAGCAGGTTCGAAAGTTCAAGGAAGCCTATTCTGACCTGCCAAAGAACGATTGGGTGGATGCCTTCGTGATCGCCGATCATCTCCGTTTCGGCAGAATTGCCAAGGAGATCTATATGGACGACTATCGCTACCAGGCACTCAAAACGCTTACCAGATCCAGATTTGACATCATTCAGAACCTAACCAGGGAAAAACAGCGGTTTGCAAACTATCTGTTTCTCAAATGCTCCGGTATCGCGCAGGCTAAGGATATTCAGAATACCAGCGCGACTACTATCGCACTCATGGAACGGTTTGAAACCGTGGACGATCTGGCAAATGCTGATTTAGAAGAACTGACCGCATTTATTGATGAAACTGGCAGAAACTTTGCAGACCCTGCAGCCAAGGCAAAAGCTATCCGTGTTGCAGCTAGAGATTCGTACCGCCTGCCAATCACTGTAAACAATTCCGTGAATCAAGCTATGGCCGTTTCTATCGCTTCGATGCGTGCCTTGGAAAAACAGGTCAAGGTTCTGGACAAAGCCATTGAGCAGCAGTTTGAAATCATCCCTAATACATTGACCTCCATCCCCGGCATTGGCAAGGTCTACTCCGCTGGTATCATCGCTGAAATCGGCGATATCCATCGTTTTGACTCTCAAGCCTCGGTTGCCAAATTTGCCGGTCTTGTCTGGCACAGGAACCAGTCCGGTGACTTTGAAGCCGAGCATTCCAAAATGATCAAATCCGGCAACCGCTATCTCCGCTACTACCTGCTGGAGGCCGCCAACTCCGTGAGAAGATGCGACTCCGAGTTTCGGCGCTACTATGACCTCAAATTTAAAGAGGTCAACAAGTACCAGCATAAACGCGCACTCGCCTTAACTGCCAGAAAACTGGTCCGGTTGGTCTTTCGACTGCTGAAGGATAACCGCCTGTATATCCTGCCGGAGAGTTAAGCAAACAGCTTAACCTTGCTGACGTCAGCAGCCCTGTTTTTTAATTTACAGAGGCAGGGCTTGGATTGGTGTTGCTTTTTTGCGGCCGGTACGGTGTATTTGCACTGTTTTTCTTCAAAATTTTCTTGTATCACCTACTTGACTTCATACCATTGGACTTTGTTATTGCAGCATGCCCTTGGATTCCATATCGGCCATCATGGTGTCATACTGCTTTTCCAACTTGTAGCTGAACATGAACAGGGCGATGATGACCCAAGTAATAAACGAGCCGTAGATGTACAGTCCCTTTACCATGCTGACCGCGGAAGGAATCTCCTGCACCAGACCGGTAAAGCCGGATTTCTCCATCAGCACACCAATCAGCCAGCCTGCAATGCCGCCGCCGAACTTCATGCCGACCGTAGATGCACTGAAAGTCAGCGCCTGTACACGCACACCGGTGACCCAGTGACCGTAGTTGATGATATCAGCGGTCATGGTGAATACAACGCCCATGAACGGAGCCTTGCCGATGCCGCGCAGCGCGGCTGCAGCAAGAACACAGCCGAAGTTATCCGGCTGCACCATCAGCAGTACCTGAGCCGCAGCAGCGATGATCGCGCCGGCCAGCGCCAGATTTCGTTTGCCGAACCGCTTGATGAACGGTGCAAGGATCATAATAACGATGATCTGCGGGATGTTTTCTGCGAGGTTGAGCACGCTGTAAAACTCGTTGTGACCGAGTACATACTGCGAATAATAAGTGGCAACCGTGCCGTTGAGCGTTTGGTAGATAGCCAGCGTGAGCGTGGCGCCCATCATGATCAGAAAATACTTGTTCTTGCCGAGAGCCTTGATGCGCTGTGAGAGCGGCAGGCTTTCGGCCTTAGAAGCGGCCTGGAAATTGACGCGCTCTTTGGTGCCGAAAAAGCACCACAGCAGCAGGATCATGGCAACAACGGCGTATACCAGCGTAACCTTGATCCATGCAGCCTGATCGCCGCCCATGCGGTTGATCAGCGGCAGTGTGACAGCGGAAACGATCAGGTTGCCGATCGGAGACATGGACATGCGAAACAGATTAATCTTAGCCAGATCGTTTTCATCGCGCGTCATAAGCGGTGCCATCGTCGCATACGGTAGGTTGAGCGCGGTGTAAACAACCGTGGTGCACAGGTTGTAGGTGACGAAAATGTACAGCGCCTGCGCAATACCGGTCGCTTGCGGCGGCAGACAGAACAGCGCAACGGCGGTTACACCGTAGGGAATCGTCATCCAGAGTACCCAGGCACGTCCGCGTCCGTGCTTGGAGTGTACCTTGTCCATGATAACGCCGATGGCCAGATCTGAGAAGCCGTCAAAGAAACGCGAAAGCAGCATAATCATGCCGACAAGACCGGCAGATACGCTCATAACATTGGTGTAAAAGTAGGTAACGAGACCGCTGGTGAGTGCAAATACGACGTTGCACGCGACATCGCCCATGCCGTAGGAAATCTTCTCAAACAGGCTGGTTTTCACATTGCCTCTATCGGAAATCGTTCGTGTAGCTTGTTTCATGCTTATCCCTCTTTCTGTTGTGAAGTCGTGCTGCAGCTTTCTGATTTGATATCAGTATAACGGCAGTTCAGTCGGGAAGATACCGCTTTATGATTTATGGAATACCGGTTTTATGCGATGTTTTGCGTATCTCATGGAAAATATCGGCTGTATAAGTGAAACAAAAGGGAAGAATGTGAAAAACACAGCAGAAAAACGGGATTTCTATCAAACAGACAAAAACAGGTGGGTGATTTTTATGAAAAATCCCATATAGTCAGAAAGGGAATATTTCGACTATATGGGATGGATTTCAGATAGGATCGATGCACCAAAGCTGTATTTCGTGCGGCTGCAGCAGTGCATGGAGCGTCAGTGTGCCGTTCTCCGGCATTTCCAGTGAGGTACGCAGAGCAGGTTGTCCGGCGTGATACAGGTATTCCATATCGGTCTGACTGGGGTAGGCAGGACAGCCGAGCGCGACCCAGCAGTCGAAGATCGAGCCTTGTGTGCGGCTGAGTGTGTACCGCTTGACACGGCAGGGACGGTCACCGAGACCTTCGATCACCGCAATGATTTCCTTGGGCGGACGGCGCAGGAACACCTGATATGCACTCTGCGGAGAATTCTGCGTCAGGTTGCGGTGACGATGCAGGTTGTCGTAGTGGCAGTAGTGATAGAACAGCAGCTGAATCGAACTGCCGCTGTGGGCAGCAAACCAGCCGTCTCCGCTGCCGATTTTCTGTTCGCCGAGATGCTGCAGAAGTGTCAGCGCTGTCCAGCCGGTTTTGGGCAGACCGTTCATGGTCATCAGGCCAAAGCCGCCGTGGAACAGGGCAGGCTGCAGCAGCGGACGTTCCTCGATTAAATCGGAGAGTGTCCAGTAGCCAAAGCCTTCGGCCAGCGGCATCGTTTCGCAGATGTTTTTGACCAGCCATGCGGATTTGTACACGGTGTCCGAGGAGATATCGCGCTGCCATACAGTGGAGTTCCATTCCTCCAGCCAGATTTGCGGCTCGTCTACATGATACTGGGACAGCAGTTCGCGGATGCCCTGCAAAAAGTGCTGCACATAGTTGCTGTCGTTGCTGATGATGAGCGGTTCGGCACGCTGGTGCCGCGTAGCCGCGATGAAGGCATCGCTGTATTCCATCGTCTGGTAGGGGTAGCACTGGAAGGTGAAAAAGTCCGGCAGACAGTCATGTTCCTTGCAGAATTCGACGAAATTGCGGATCAGGTCGCCGTCCCACAGCGAACTGGCGAAGCAGCCAGGACCGCCGAATGTAAGCTGCGGATCGACACTCTTGACGGTACTGCGGGTCGTCGTGTAAAAGTCGTAATAATTGGATTCGGACAGTATGCTGAACCGCAGCGGCTTTTCCGGATTCAGCTGGATAGAGGTGAATTTCCACTGACGCACTTCTTCCATGCCGTAGCGTTCGACAAGGTGACGCAGTGTTGTCTGCACCAGTGCGATCCACTTTTCGCGGTTGTTGTAGATCGAAGAAAAGGAATCGTTTTTCCACATGTATTCTTTGTTGCGCGCAAGTGCAGGCGGCATAAAGCTCAGTTCGAGGAAGGGATGCAGTCCAACGCTCAGCAGGAAGTCGAACAGCATATCGGCGTAGAGAAAATTGTAGACCGGCTGTTCGTTTGCGTCCTCCTCGTAGATGTGCATATCGCTGTCGAAAATGCCGTGAAAACGGACGTAACGGAATCCAATCTCACGCTGAGCGGTACGAATTTGTTCTTGTATCGGCGCAAGCAGTCCGCAGCGGGCATAGCCGATGTTGAGCAGATTGCGCCATGTGGGCCGGATGGGTTCGGTATGGCAGGCGGACAGGTCAAGCGTGATCTGCTGTTTTTCGCATTCCTCCTGCTTTTTGAGGAAGGACGGGCTGATGTACTGCATGAGCCGTGAGAAATCCGGCGCAGACGTTTCCGTGGAGAGCGGTACAGCTTCATCGGCATGCAGACGGCGGTACCGTCCGGGCGTAACGCCGAAATGCCGACGGAAATGCTCGATGAACATATTGGTGCTGGAGAATCCGACATCCAGACCGATATCGGTGATAGAGGACTCGGATTGCAGCAGCAGGCATGCGGCTTTATGCAGCCGCAGAGAGATCAGGTACTCGGAAAAGGAGGTGCCGAGCACCGTGCGGAACAGGTGCGACAGATGGCTGGCGGACAATTCGGCAAATGCGGCAGCATCTTCAAGCGAAAGCGGCTGCGCGAAATTGTGTAAAAGATAGCGCAGTACGGTCTGTATATGATTGCGGGAGCGGTCGGAAACCGCGGGAGCCTGCGGCGCCGCCGGACAGTTATCCGACAGCCACTGCAGCGTGGCGTTTACCTGTTCCTCGTGGACGGGCTGATCTTGAATGTAGTTGAAAAACAGCTGAGAAAACAGGGCGCGAAGCGGCTCTGCAGACGAATCATCACCGTGTGTGGTCAGCGCGACCGGCTGCCATCCGGCGGTTTTCAGCTGTGCAGCAGGAATGCAGATTTCCAGTGCAACGCTGCTGCGGAGCGTTTCCAGAGTGAACAGTATGCCGGGATTGCAGACGATCATGCTACCAGTGGTGAGCGTATGAAACTGTTCGGATAGTCGGAAGGTCACCTCGCCGGACAGCACGAAAAACAGGGACAGGTCATGGCTCCAGATGGCCTCAGCGGTGTGGTTCCATGTGCGGAAACCGAGTTCGGTGTGCTCGGACGCGGTGAGGACGATGATGGGTTTCATAGGCAGATCTCCCCCCAAGAAAAGTATATCTGCATTATATCATGAGTAAAGAGAATATGCGGAAAAATTTTTTGGTGTTATCAGATGCCGATGTTCATGACTATGAGAAAACTATGATATAGGGTTGTTGATACGTTGAAATATTGTATGCTGCGGAGCAGCCTGACCAGACGGTTGGGCTGCTCTTTTTTATACCTGCAGCGAATTTTACAAAATCAGTAAGTGTGCTGAAAAGTTGCAAAAAATGGCGTGTTCCGACGTTCCGGTGTTCCACGGTATTTTTGCGGCATAAAAATTCTGTTTGCCATATACCCATGAGGGCCTTGCGTATATGGGGGGATAGTAACAAATTACACTCACGCAGACATTCGGATAACGAGAATGCTTGACAAAGCGCCGTTAATCTGTTAATAGGAGCGTGACGAAGATGGGCACGGAGATGGAGAAAAGAAAAATGGCGGAGACGATATGGCTCCAGTACTTTAATGAACGGCTGTTTGAGCAGGGGGTGATTGATGAGAAGGCGCGGAATACTATGTGCAGAAAGATTGCTGAAGAAGAGCGCAAGGGCAGAAGAGCCTAATACATATTGATAAATTATGCAAATGAATATGCATACGGAATGCCTGATAATGCTCAACGGTTTAGTCAGGGCAGATGACAGTAATCTGTATGGCAGCACTGTAAACTGAGTGACGGAAAGATGGATGTACACCAAACGTGATTATCTTTTTACACTCGATGCAACACCAAAATAATCTGGATATTTTGGAGGAACGTATTATGGATATAAAACGCAAAATTAAGCAAGCAGCCAACATCATGGGCATCGAAAAGCTGCGCAAGTCACAGGTAAAGCCAATCAACGACATTCTGGAGGGTCGGGATACGATGGTTGTCGCACGTCCGTCTGCGGGCAAGTCGGCGATCTATCAGATTCCGGCGTTAGTGCATGGAGAAGAAAGAACTATCGTAATCGAACCGCTGCTGTCGCTTATGCACGATCAGGTGCGCAAGCTGCGTGAACACGGCGTAGGAGCAGCCCGCCTGGATTCGACAATGAAGAAGTCTGAGCAGAGAGAATGCTTGCAGAAGTTTATAAGCGGTGAGGTGCAGATGCTGTTTGTGACGCCGGAACAGTTCAGCAAGGAGGAATTTCTTTGCACGATGAAGGCAGTGGCGGTCTACATGGTCGTCGTGGACGAATGTCACGCCGTGCTGGACTGGGGTTATTCCTTCAGAGATGCCTATCTGGATATCGGACAGGTTATCGATGAATTGGAGCCGCGTCCCATCATAACGGCCTTAACGGCAACCGCGACGGAGAACGATATGGCGGAGATTGCCCAGTGCCTGCACATGCAGAATCCGGCGATGCATCGGAATGATTTATACAATCCAAAACTTGTATACATCAAACAGCATGCGAAAAACCGAGAGGAAAAGCGTAAGCTGATCCGTAAATATTTGAGCAAGTATCATGTCAATTCTTCAATCGTTTATTGTAATACCCGCAAGGCGGTGGAGGCTGTCTATAAGCTGCTTGATAAGAAGTACAGCGGGCAGGTAACCATGAGCCACGCAGGTCTCAAGCCGAAAGCGCGAATGGCTAATGAATCCGAGTTTCTGTCCGGCAAGAAGACGATCATGGTGGCAACCTCCGCATTCGGCATGGGTATTGACCTTGACAGCGTGGACTTTGTTATCCACTTCAACATGCCGCTGTCGTTGACGGATTACATGCAGCAGAGCGGACGAGCGGGCCGCAATGGTCAGAAGGCACACGCGGTTCTGCTTTATAGTGATGAGGACTATTACACCAATCTGGCAATCCTTCACGATGGACACCCGACCTTGCGGGGAATGAAGCAGTTGGACATGATGAAGGAATTCTGTGACGATAATGAGCACTGCATGGCGCAGCTTTTGCTAAAGAATTTCGGTCAGAAGATGAAGAAAAGCTGCAAGCACTGCACGGTTTGTCAAAAGAAAAGGAGGAAGAAATGAGCGGTGTACAACAGAACATGGGCGTACATACCTGCGCGGTTGGCATGACGCTGACGGCTGCACAGTATCACGCTATAAAGAACCGCTTGGGAAAACTTCTACGCAAGAGCACGGGTGATTACTGGAGCAAGGCTGAGCACTATATGGTGGACAGCTTTCGCGAACAGGGCGTGTGGCTGTATCTCTCGCGGATGGATACCATCTATCGCGTGAAGGTGCGGATTGAGCCATGCCGGGTGCTTACTAGCGGAGACCCGACGGCACTGTTTCAAGCAGACAAAAAGCAGTACCACGCAATAGTAGAGAAGGTAGATTCGCTGCTGCAGCCGTATGGCTTGCCGCGTTCAATCGACCGGATGAAAATCAGTCGGATGGATTTGACATGCGATTTGACCTTTCAGGAGGCGGGAGTGGTGCAGCAATACATCCGCACTTTGCAGAAAGCGTTTGTTTTACCCCACTACAAGCGGGTTTGTTTTCGGGAAGGGGACGGCAAAGCGAAAAATGTAAGGGAAGCGAATAAGCATTCGTGCAGACAGCAGTGCAGACAGGCGGCGTTCTTTGCATACGACAAGACGGCGCAGCTGCAGATGATCGGTCGGCTGCCGGAGGAGCGATTGGGCAAGCGGGTGCTTCGGCTCGAGGCAGAGCTGAACCGCGGTGCAATAAAGCAGCATCTCGGAAAACAGAAGTCGAACTATCAGTTTTTGAAGCAGGGCGTAAAGCGAGCAGGCAAGGTGATCGACTGGTACCTAAAACGCGTGTATAAGGATAACACAAGTCCGCATTTGCGGTATGAGGATGCGGTCGCCTGTATTGCTGGACAGCGGTGGAAGGATAAGACCAAGGAACGGGCAGCGTATCTGCTGCGAAAGGTCAGCGACAGCGAGAGTATGAATGCGGCGATTCGGAAAACCGCTGAGAAGTTCGGCATCAAGCGCCAGACAGCAATGGGACTGGTGAAGAAACTGGAGCAGGCGGGAGTCAATCCGGTGACGCTGACGAATGCGTGTGAGTATGAGCAGATGGAGAATCTGCGGAACATTTTGAAAAAGTGATATTTGTGTCAAAATAGAACGATTGTTCGGATTTTGATTGACGAAAACCAATCAAAGGTGTAAGATTAAGATAAGGAAAAGACGGTGATAATATGAGCAGTTTGGATTGTGAGCGCAAGCATGCAGAGGACCTGCAGCGTTTGAGCGCACTGCGTCTGCTGGACGATGACTTTATGAACAAGGTGTTCGAGGATAAGGCATGCGCGGAATTCCTGCTGCAGATTATCCTGCAGAGAAGCGATTTGAAGGTAGCGCAGGTGCATGTGCAGCACGAGGTGAAAAATCTGCAGGGACGCTCGGCACGGCTGGATATTCTGGCGGTTGACGAAGAAAACCGCGTGTACAACATCGAAATTCAGCGCGATGACAGAGGTGCAAGCGTCAAGCGTGCGCGATATAACAGCAGTCTGATCGATGCGAATATCACAGAGCCGGGCGAGCAGTACGAGAATCTGAATGAAACCTATGTGATCTTTATCACGGAGCATGATGTGCTGAAAGGCGGACGTCCGATTTACCGTATTGAACGAACTGTTCAGGAAACCGGTGAATCGTTCGGAGACGGGACGCATATTCTGTATGTGAATGCTCAGATGAAAGATGATACGGCGCTGGGACAGCTGATGCATGATTTTGCCTGCACGAGTGCAGATGAAATGCATTATCAGATTCTGGCGGACAGAGTTCGCTATTTTAAAGAAGATGCGGAAGGAGTTGCGACTATGTGCAAGATTATGGAAGATATGAAGAGTGAAGCGGCACGTAAGGCAGAGAGAGAAAAGGCTATCAAATCGGCTCGTGCTATTCTTGCTTTGGGTAAATTGTCGTATGAAGAGATCGCAGACTCTTTGGAATTGACAGTCGATGAAGTCAAAGCTCTGGACGAGGGCAAGCCTGCCTGAGTGATAACTGAATGATATGCAGAAATAAGGTCTGCCGTGAGCAAATGCTGCAGCGGCAGAAAGAAGCAGGGGTACCATTTCATACGCATGAAACGGTACCCCTGCTTTTACTCATTTTTAGGTTAAAACACAGAGCCGCTATATCAATAAGGATTCTTAAACAGCATCAGTATCTGTAAGCGTGGGATTGCAGTCCAGATCGTTCTCGGCTGTGAGTGCGAGGTATGGGCGGCAGCAGGAGGCGAGCAGTTCGAGGTCGCGCGCTATCACCCGTCCCCGTATGATCGGCCCGACCGTATGAAGGACATAGCGGCGGGGAAAGCACCGTAGAGATTGAAGTGTCGTTCTTCGCATATATAGGCGCATTGCACAGTGGACCGGCATAGAAAACGTGTGCTTTTACAATCAAATCACTAACATATCAATAAGATAGCGTATGATACGATAGAATGCGTACAGCGCTGACAATATGTATAGTGAGGACGAGGCAAATGCGATATATTGATTACAAAGCGATGAAGGATTTTTACATAATCGCGGAGGTATGTGAGCTGTTCGAAGTGAATATGCAGAAACTGCGGCAGTATTCGGAGCAATACGACGTACAGCCGCAGCAGGATCAAATGGGCAGGTGGGGATTTTCCAAGGTGCATGTTCGCAAACTCCATAATACGATTTACAAGGCAGAGCGCGGCTGCTGTAAAAACGAGATAATAGGCAGGGGAAAGGGGCCGTGGGCATGAAAACAATTTTAACGGTAAAACAGGTGGCGGAGCTGCTTCAGGTGAGCATTCCGCAGGTGCGCCGGATGATTGCAAACGGGGAGTTGTCGGCGATGAAGGTCGGCCGGGAGTGGCGCGTGCCGAAGGCAGCGCTCGAAGAGCTGTTCGAGCGGGAGCTGCTGTGACAGGGGCTGTTCGTGTTGTCGTTGACGATAACGAAAAGCGGCATTTTACAAAAGCGGATATGGAACGGCAGCTGCGGCTTGCGGAGGTCAACCACTGTCTGAGTTTTGAACAGGTTTCGGATGAGTTGATCGAAGATTATAACATTTCGGATGGCACCTTCGACACAGTTGCGGAATGCCGTTACACGGTACCTTCTTTCACATCTATTGGCAGGCTGTATCAGGGGTTGGTGCTGTCTGCGATGAAGAATGATGATGCGGCACAGGCGATACTGGATGTCTTTTCTTCCTTTATCAGTGATGAAATATCTGATTTTAATTCGAATGTGTACTACACAAACCCAGACTATATTCGCTGCTGCTATCTGGAGGGTGAAATGCTTGCGTGCTAGAGAATCAGTATCACATTTTCAGCTATTATCCGAAGAGCGCGGAGCGTAACTTTGAGTTGTATGAGATTGAAATGAATGCCGGATGCGAATTCGGCTATCGAACATTTCTCCAACAGCGTGGAATATGTTCTGTTTACCGAGGGTTGGATTTCTCTGTGCGTGGGCGAACAGGAGTATTTTTTAGAGGCGGAGGACGCACTGTGTAACAATGCGTCACTGTCGCATTGCTACATCAATAATGTAATAGGATACACCCGGAGTGCGGATTTTTGATATGCTTCCTATATAGCGAACAGTGAAATAAAACACTGAAAGCTATATAGGGAGCATTTTTGTATGAGAGAAAAATATCACCAGCAATCAAGCAAAAGGCAGGCGGTATACGCAGGATATCACGGATGATTTGATTGTCACCGACAATCGTACAGCGTTCCAGCAGAGGGTGTAGCTTCGTTCCGATTAGCACAACCAGCGCAAACCCGCATAAAACCGGGACTTTTCAAAAATCTAAAGACAATTAAACATCTCTATAATCACACCTGAAATGCCTTTTTCGTAAGTCTGCGACGAAAAAGGCATTTCTTTTTGCCCAAGGAAAGGAGGTGACACTATGTACTTTACTTCCGACCAGAATCGGGCCTTTGAACGGCTGATGCAGGAAAAGCCCGGTTTCGATCACTACGACGGCGGCGGGGCGGACGCGCCGGAGGATTGCGGCACCTGCCGCTTTTATCGCCCGGATTGGAAATATCAATTCTGCGTCTATGCAGAGTGTCCCTATCAGCCGGGCAAGCTCACCGGTCTTGCAGCGGGGCCAAATTCACTGTGAAAGGAGCTGATTTTGATATGGCAGTATTCCGCGTAGAAAAGAATCGAGGCTACACGGTGATGTCAAATCACCACCTGCGGAACAAGGCCCTGTCCCTGAAAGCCAAGGGCCTGCTGTCGCAAATGCTGTCCTTGCCGGAGGATTGGGACTACACCCTAAAGGGCCTGTCCCTTATCAACCGGGAAAGCATCGACGCGATTAGGACGGCGGTATGGGAGCTTGAAAAGGCTGGATATATCAGGCGGGAGCAGGGACGCGACCCGAAAGGCAAAATGGCCGATATGGTCTATACCATCTACGAGCAGCCGGTATTGGAAAACCCGGTATTGGAAAATCCGACATCGGATAATCCGTCGTCGGGAAATCCAACGCAATTAAATAAAGATATACAAACAACTTACTTACCAAAGACAGAAAAAATAAATACAGATGGACAAAGTACCGATTCCATTCCTTTCCGCTCCCTGACCCCTCCCCCTGCGGAGGCAGCGGCTACGCCGCCGGAAAGGAAAAGGACGGGAAAGAACGAGGCTGTACGGATTTATCGGGAAATCATTTTGGAGAACATCGAGTATGACTATCTCATTCAGGATTCTCAAATTGACCGGGAGCAGCTTGACGAGATCGTAGACCTGATGCTAGAAACCGTCTGCACCTCCCGCAAGACGATCCGTGTTGCCGGGGACGACTACCCCGCCGAGCTGGTAAAGTCAAAGTACATGAAGCTCAACGGCGAACATATCCGCTTTGTGCTGGATGGCCTGCGGGAGAACACAACCCGCGTCCGCAACATCAAGCAGTACCTACGGGCTATGCTGTTTAACGCCCCCAGCACTATTTCCAACTACTACACGGCCCTTGTCGCGCACGACATGGCGCAGCCGGATTGGGGAAAGTCCAAATCCGGCCTGCCGGACGGTTCCTGCGGCGGGGACGAAAGCCTGTAACGAGAAAAGGAGGACGACCCTATGAAGCAGGGCGCATTGATTTTTGACGAGCAGACAGACCGCTACGACATCCGCTTTGATCTGGCCGACTACTACGGCGGCCTCCATTGCGGGGAGTGCTTCGACGTGATGATTGGCGGCAAATGGCGGCCCACCCGCATTGAAATGGTCGATAGCTGGTATCTTGTCGGTATCCGGGCCGACGACCTTTCCGGCCTGCGGGTACGGATTTGACCCACATTTATCTGTGGCGTCTGGTGGTTCCACCTTAGACGCCGCTTCTGACTTTCAGACAAGGAGGGATACTATTGCAGGAAGAAGTCACCCAAAAGACCATTGCCCTGTCTATGAAAACGGGCAAGCTCACGGCCCAAGTGCTGCAAGCGGCGCTGAAAAAGTACTTGCAACACCGGGCCAAGAGCAAGAACACGCTGCATCACGGCCAGCAGAGCCTAAAGCAGTTAAAAAGCATGGGGTCGCCCTCTGCAACATCGAGATTACCGAGGCCAACATTGGAGCGTGCAAGCCCTGCGCAAAAAAATACGGCGTGGATTTTACCTTGCGAAAGGATAAGACCACCCAACCGCCCCACTATGTTGTGATTTTCAAATCCAAGGACGCGGACAATCTGGAACAGGCGTTTCGGGAGTTTACGGCCAAGACGCTTTCCTAGGAGCAGCGGCCATCTATCCGCAAGCAGCTTGCCGACAGCAAACAGGCCACCAGCCCGAAAAAGGCGGCGGCCAGAACCAAGAAAAATGAATTGGAGGTATGAGGAATGATGCACTTTACCGTGGAAGAAGAAAATTTGATCTGTATGTACCACAACGCAGACCGACGCAGGACGATAGGCAAGATCACCGCAGCCATGCCGGGTATGGACGGGGATATGTGGACGCTTGCGTCCGGCGTCTTTTCTTTTTGCCTGTTCCTACGCATTTAGAACCTAGTATTGACGGGGATAGGATAAAGTATTCGCCCACCTCTGCAAACGTGCGGGAGAAGCCTTGAAACTGGCGGTTATCAGCCCCGAAAGGCGTAGGTTACAGTCATTATTAGCCCCCGAAACAGGTACAGACGCGCAGCGGGTGTATCTGTTTCGGGGGTGTGCAGGTGATAGCCGCAAAGCGGCGTAAGAGGGTGCAGCCCTCTTGATCGTTATTCTTGTTCCAGCGGGAAGCTCGGCAACGCTTCCAGCAGCTTTAAGGAAATGTGCTGCCGCATATCCTCGTCAATGACTTTTTTCACTTTGCCGCCCGGCTGCCTGATCTCCACCGTGGAAAGCTCGTCGATGTAGTCCGCATAGTGGGCCAGCACCTTTTCTGTGGCCCACTTCTCACCGGCAACGGCGGCTTTGATTGTTTCATAGTCCAGCAGCTTTTCTTGTCCGTCCATCCCGATACCCCCGTCAGATTGATTTTTTCCATGATACCATATCTGGGAGTATGGAGCCAGAGAAACCGGCGATTTTCTGCTGGTAAATTCTACGCATTTAGAGCGGCACTATGGCGGGGATAGGATAAAACACTCACATACCCCGCCGACTATGCGGGAAAAACCTTGAAATATAGGGCTTTTTAAGGCCCTAAATGCGTAGGTTGGTGCTTTGTTGCGATATGCTCCACGGTTACGGTGTATTGTTCATATTCTGTTTTCGGGAATCTTTATGAAATCTTCAAAATTGCCCGGTATGCTATCCGTAAAATCAAAGAAAGGACTTGATTATATGGATATGATTTTGAAAACGACTGACCTCTG
>ENA-ORUQ01001881-ORUQ01001881.1-human-gut-metagenome-genome-assembly--contig:-NODE-1881-length-18355-cov-5.199290_pt1 | contig 18355 bp, 32 predicted proteins | sample MGYA00242081_ERZ509211 | MGnify/ENA primary metagenome ERZ509211 (study PRJEB26280, sample SAMEA2338785) | human gut metagenome | biome: human gut; feature: human-associated habitat; material: faeces...
AAGCCCGGGGTCCGTGAGGCCATCGCCGACCTGCATGCGTTGGGCGTCAAGCATGTCGTTATGCTCACGGGCGACTCCGAGCGCACGGCCGAGCGCATTGCGCGAGAGGCGGGCGTCGACGAGTTTAAGGCCGAGCTGCTGCCCGAGGACAAGTACGCGTATGTTGAGCGCATTAAGGGCGAAGGGCGCCATGTTGCCATGGTGGGCGACGGCGTCAACGATTCGCCGGCACTCGGTTTGGCCGACGTGGGGCTGGCAATGGGTGGCGGAAGCGACATCGCCAAGGAGGTCGCCGATATCATCCTGACCGATACGGATCTGGCCGCTATCGTGCGCCTGCGCCGCATGAGCCAGGGCCTCGTTGATCGTCTGACGAGCTCCTACTCTAAGGTGATGCTCACCAACTCAGCGCTCTTGGCACTGGGCATTACCGGCGCGATTACCCCGCAGGCGTCGTCGCTGCTGCACAACGGCTCGACGATTGCCTACAGCCTGAGCAACGCGAAGGCTTACCTGCGTTAGCGCTTTTGCTTGAGTTTATGGCCTGCATTTGGACGGTGTTGCATCTGTCGGAATGCAGGCCTTTTGCGTTTGACCATGTGCTAGCTTGTCTATATAGTGTTGCTAGCAGGGCTAGCAATTGAAGGGAGCGGGATCGAGGTGGGTGCTGTTAGCGGCATGGCGCAGGTGAACGTTCGCGTGGATCGCCAGGTTAAGAACCGTGCCGAGGAGGCGCTGCGGCTTTCGGGCGGGTCATTGCCCGAGCTCATCAAAAAGGTGGTGGCCAAGGTCGCGCAGGGTGGCGGGCAGTGCGAGGAAGTGCTTGCGGCCGTCGACGACCGGCAGCAGACCGTCGCGCCCGATACTCCGTTTGCCGCGTCGTGGGCGGCGGCAGACCGGCTTTATGCAGATTTGGGCATCGCTACGTCGCCCGTATCCGACGATCGCGGTTGGGACACAATCTATTCCGAAGCCATGGATGAGCATTATCGCCAAAAGGGGATGATCCAGTGAGTGGGGCGCCTCTCAAGATCATGGTGGACGCCAACGTATGGGTCGATTCGTTTTGCGTTGACCATGCCGAGTCGCTTGCCGCGCGTGCGTTTATTGGGCAGGCGACGGAGACGGGGGCGTTGCTGTTCTTCCCGGTGCATATCGCTAAGGACGTGCTGTACGTTGTCCAACACGAGCTGAAGTGTAGCGTTCTTGCCAGCGGGGGAGCGATTGACGAGGCGTCTGCCCGTGCAATTGGCGATGCGGCGTTGGCGTTTGTTCGGAACATGACCGAAAACGCCACGGCCGTGGGTGCAGATGCGTCGGACCTTTGGCTGGCCGACAAATACTTAGCGCTCCATCGCGATTACGAAGACAACTTGGTGCTCGCCGCGTGCAAGCGCGCGCAGGTCGATTACTTGGTGACCAACGATCGTAAGCTGCTCGAACATGCCGATCTTGCAGCAAAGACCCCGCGCCAAATGATGCCAATTCTGGCTTTGACCGAACGTGGCGGCGCGGCTATCGGTTGACGCGAACTGTTTGCGGGCCTCTTGGACGACGATGCGCCAAGGGGCCCGCGTCTGCTATTTACAAAAGCTCGGCCTTAATGGCGGGACTTTCTGCGAGCTGCTCGGCTGCCTTTTCGTCGGAGCTGTCGAGTGCTGCCAGGCTGCGGTAGACCCACTCGTTGACCTGGGTGTTTTTGACGCCTGCGGTCTGCATAAGGGCGCCTACCTCGCGGATTGCTGCGAGCAGATCGGCTTTGGGACCCGCGAGCTCGACCTCGACGCCGTGGTAGGCGGTCACGCCGCGGTTTTCGCTCACGTGGTCGATAAAGCCCTCGACGGTCTCAAGCTGCTGGGCGAGAGCTGCATCATCGTCAGCGTCCAGCGCAACAAGGGCGTTCGAAACCGTGAGGGCGGGATGTCCGCAGGGGACAAAGCCTTCGATGACATCCATAGCTTCGGTAATGGTTGAGCCCAGGCCTGCGAGGGCATTGACAAGTTGCTGCTTGGTATCCATAACGGTCCTTTCGACGGGTCAATTTTGCTTGGCGAAAATATACGTGACGCGATCGGTAGCAAAAGTGCGAAGTGCGGCGCACATTGGGGTCTTCACAGCTCGTGCATAGAACAGCTGTCCGCTTTCAGAACGTGGTAAGATAACACTCCACAAGCGGGGCTCGCCCTGCATGTTCCTTGAAAAGTCGACGGGTGTTGGGCGCTCGTGCCCAATGCCATCCAGACTTTCCCAACATTCGGGGGCGACTGGTTTCGACACGATAGCTCTGAGAGAGGAAGCAAGCCGAGGTCTCCTCGCCTCGTTAAACAGGGGTACCGTCAAATTGAATTGACAACAACTCTTCTTTTGAGCCTATGGCTCTCGCTGCTTAGTTTATAGCGGCGCGTCAACCCGGTGATTTCCCCGACACCGGCGCGACGTCATGTTAGGGGAATGCTCCCGCGCACGTAATCGGTATGGCGCGGGCTAAGACCGAACCGGTTGGGATGCCGCGAGCGTGTCGCTGCGCGCAAAGCGTCCGAGACTAAACCAGCGACTGAGCTTGGAGATGCCAATCAGGGGGCTTTCGTGGACCGGAGTTCGATTCTCCGCGCCTCCACCATAGGAGAATTGGTCGAACTATGCCCTTCGGGGCATGGTTCGGCCTTTTTCTGTTTTGGCCTGAAATCATCGCCGTAGTGGTCAAAGGCAAAGTAGACATTAAGCGTCTTCCCGTCGATTTCAACGAATCGAACGAAGGTGCCCAAGATCACTTCTGGCGTTAGGTTTTCCGCCGCATCATCGAGCCACAGCATGAGTTCGTCAACACCGATGTTGAACGTTTCTTCTCTCTCGGCGATGCGCAGCTCGGCTTCAAGCTCGCCCTTGCGCTGCTTCAGCTCTTCGGTGCGCTCTCTGCCACCGGGCGGAGCTATGCCGTCTTCTATCGCTTGCCAGATGCGTTCAAAGGTGCGGTCAATCCGCTTCAGCTCCTTCTTTATCGCGTAGCTTCTCGATTGCTCTTTCGGCTGCTCGGCTTGAAACGCCACCATGCCGCTTGCTATGCGCCGCCTAACGTCTTCGCGCGCCACGGCTTGCAGCGTCATATCGCAAACAACGTCTTCTACGAGATCACGCCGCACAGTTCGGCGGCACTTCCGGCACTTGTAGTAGTGGTACGTCGCACCCGTGCATGATGTGCCGCTCGTGCCCGCCATTGGTGCGCCGCACTTGGCGCAGTAGAGCTTGCCGGACAACGGGAACTCTAGCGTTGAGTTGATCTTGCGGCGTGGCTTGTGACGGTCGCCAAGAATGTTGTCTATCATGTCTTGTTCGACCTGCGACCAGATGGCGGGCATTCCGTCCGGCACTTCATGACCGGCGTACTTGTATACACCTGCGTTCTGTACGCGCTTTAGTAGCTTCGTGACGGTATCCTGATTGAACTTGGCACCGCGCTTGCTTCGCTCGGCGCTAACGGCGCGCACGATATCGGCGACAGAGCTACCGGCAAACAGCATGTTCTTCATCCTGCAAAGCACGGACGCTTCGCGCTCATTGATTACGTAGCGGCCTTCTACGATATCCCACCCGTACAGAGTGCGCCCGTTCGCCATGCACCGCTGCGCGTTCTTCTGGATTCCGTCTCTGATGCGCTCACTATCAAGCGCGCTTTCATACTCGGCGAGAACTTCGAGCATGCCGAGCTGCAACACGCCGCTTGACCCGCTGGAAATGTCCTCGCCAGCGTATAGGATTTCTACGCCAGCCTTGCGAAGCATGATGCGCGCAAGCGACATTTCATCACGGTTGCGCATGATTCGCGTAACTTTGTAGATCACCACATAATCAAATAGCCCGTGTCGGGCATCGCTCATCATCCGCTGGAACTCGGCACGGTCGATGTTTCGCCCCGTCTGTGCATAGTCGCAGTATTCATGCACGACCTGCAAGCCCTCACGCTCGCAGTACGCGCGCGAGTTCTCAACTTGTATCTCTATGCTTTCCGAACGCTGATTGTGCGAGCTGAAGCGCGCATATATAGCGGCTCGGTTCTTCACCATGCTAAAATCACCCCTTAGAGCGAGCGCGGTAAAGCGCTCTGCTTCTTGACCAGCCCCGCGCGCGTTCCGCCAAGTTCCCGCGCGGGGTTTCTCTTTGAAAACGGCACATTAAGTTGCCGTCTTTTCGTCTTTCAAATCCCCCTTACAATCGAATATCACCAGCTAAAACGCATAGAGCCGACAAAGATAACGCTTGTTTTCGCCCTGGCTATGCCAGGATTCAATCAAGGTACTTTCGATGCTTGTTTAGGTATGATCTCCATTCCGGCGTTAGCTGGTACGTATCGGTGTCGTAAACATCATCAATAGGGAATGCAAAAGAGAATACGCCGTGCCCCTCCCGCTCAAAAGCAAGTATCGACTCGAACTTATCACCCATGACAACCGACCCCGGCGAATCGAGCGATTCTAAGGCCGCGCGCTTTATCTCTGGGGAAAATCCCTTGGCGACAACGCGCTTCGGAACCCAACCGGCAAGCTTCTTGTTGACGAAGAAACCAACTGCAAAACCAGAGGTTAGAGTAATCGCCGTCCACAAGATAAAAGGCAAGCCGTCGCCGTCCCTGAACTGGTCAACGACCCATACCGGGTCTAGCCATTGCATGATGGCGCTCAGTAGGTCAATCACGCCTATACCGCCGCCCGCTCTTCGGTGGCAGATACACCACATTTGGCAGTCTCTTTAGATTCACCCGCAGCAGCGCGGGCAGTCATGGCTATGTTCTGCCGCCATTGCGGCGTGCTCTCGCGGTAGCAACCTACGATCTCACGCTCTTCAGACGTTAGACGCTCGCCGCTATCCTCGCGTGGGTGGTCTTCGTACCAGCCGCAAAGGTCATTCGGGGTGCATCCAAGAACGATTGCGAGATTGTAGGCATCTTCAAGTGTTAGGGCTACTTCCTCACGTTCCCACGTCGCATACTTTCGTTCTTTGATTCCCAGCCTGTCGGCGATTTCCTTTTGTGTCTTGAACCCGGCACGCCTTCGCAGTTCTTTGAGTTGAAGCTTATACATGCTTCCCCTCCTTTCGATGTGGACAATTCTACGTGATTCACGTAGTTCAATCAACAAAAAACGGAAAAGACGCTTGCACAGAACGAGAATCACGTTTATAGTCATGCGTTGTCAACGTGAATCACGTTCGTGAAAGGAGGTTTACAGATGCCCGAGTTCAAAGAAGTAGTTAGGAAGCGGCTTCGTGTGCTTATGGCAGAAGCGGACATGACCGCAGAGCAGCTTTCCGACAAATCCGGTGTTTCGGTTGATTCGGTTCGCCAGTATCTGCGCGGTGAAACCGTTCCTCTTCTCGAAACCGCTTGCAAGCTTGCAGAGGCGTTGGGTTGCACACCCAACGATCTTTGCGCGTTCCCGAAGGTGGTTTAGAAATGCTTGCTCTCGGCATCGCTCTTGTCGTTATCGCCCTGTTCAGCCCTCTGAGCGTTCCGACGTTTGTTGTCTGGCTCATAGGCATTGCCGCACTGGGTTTTTGGATGGGCAGGAGCGCAGCGGAACCCGTAAAGAAAGCGGAGGTTTCCGAACATGAAAACCGATAAGAAAACCGTTGGTTTTGGGGGTGGTTTTACGGATGCACGAACCGTGCGGCCTAGATGCCGCGCAACGGCAGTTCTACCGCGCGATTGCGGCTCTTGTTATCGCGTGGTGGCCGCAAAGAAAGATGACAGCATATCACGCATGCCGCGCTGGCAGCGCTGGGGATTGTATGCTTTCGGCGCTCTGACGCTCTCCGGCATCCTTCCCATGACAGCCGCCGCACTTCTCATGTGGCTATGTGACCTCGTGGGCTGGTGGCTTCTCATTCCGCTTTACATCGTGATAGGTCGCGCAGTGTGGCGCGTGATCTGGTCATGAAGGCCGAAGTCTACCGCGACAACGCGGGCTTCTGGATGGCGCGCATAGAGGAAGACGCGAGCACGCCCGAAAACCGGGGCATCGGCACCGTGTATCGCCGCCAGATGCTACCGGTAGCGCCCTCGGCGAGCAGGGCGGAAGCAGAAGCGGCCTTGCGCCGCGTCATGAGCCGTGAAGCGAGGTGCCCGCATGGACACCGATAACTACACGCAACCGCTCGAATCCGTCATGCGCGAAGAGCGCAAGCCGCGCCCGCTGCCGCTGAAGGCGCGCGACCATATGGAGCTTTTCGAAGAGTGGGTGCGAATCAACCCGGACGCTATGCGCGAAATCGAGCTTACCGCGCTCGCTATCGACGCTCGCGGCATCCGAGTTTCGACTAAATACCTCATCGAGAAGCAGCGTTACGAAGGCGGCGCGAAGCTCAATCCTGTGACGTTCTACGACGATCAGGGCAACCCGCACACATACGGAATCTGCAACACCATCACGCCGCTTCTGGCGCGTTGGCTGCTTGAACGTCACCCCGAAATGAACATCTGGACTAAGCACTCACTATTTGACGAAATGGAGAACAACCATGAAGCGTAAAGAGATCACCGAGACTATCGCCAAGGTTGGCGCTGGCACCTTCGCCCTCAACGGCAGCATGTCGCTCATCAATCCCAAGACCGGCGACGGCTTCGAAGTTGATATGGGCGCAACGCTCGCAATCGTTCGCGGCACCCTCGCATGGGTTGACACCCTGTTTGAAGAGGACGCGAAGCCGGAGCCGAGCACCGTTAAGAACATGCACAAGCTGCTCACCTACGTTGGCGGCTCGATTGCCTACGACATTTCAAGCGATGAAGAGGAATAGCGCGCAGGAAACCTTGCCGCTCGATTTCGGCGAACCGCCCATGCCAGACCCCGAAGCATGCGAGTTCGAAAGCATGCGGCATCGCGGCAAGACGTGCTGCACGTTCGTTGGGCGCGACGTTTGGACGAACTGCCGCGAAGTTGGTCACTGCGTATGGGACGGATGGCATCAGCAGGGCGCGCCAGACGTGATCTGCGACAAGGAAGACGGTTAGGAGGTGACTACATGCCGACGAGGGAGGAAACGACCGCTGCGCAAGAGCCTATGGCCTTCTTCTCGCACGATTCCAACGCTTCGCAAGACGTGAAGTGTCAACGGCTCATTCATCGACGGGGATATGACGGCTACGGGCGCTGGTGGCGGCTCTGCGAATATCTGGCGGCGACCAAGGGGCACCGCATCGCTTTCGAGACGGAGGAAGACGCGCTTATTCTCGCGGGCGTTCTGGGCTTCGGAAGCACTGGCGCGTTCGATGAGTACATGGCGATTGAAGACTGCAAATCCTTTGTCGAAGAGCTGTTGGATATAGGGCTTCTCGAACGCGACCAAGACGGCTTCTTGACGAACTTTCGAATGCTCAAAAACGCGCTTTATTTCGGTCGCCAACGCGCAAACGGGCGCAAGGGCGGTAGACCGCGAAAAAACGCCAAGAACAACGAATCAGCAGGTCAGGAGGTGTAAACGCATGTCAATTAAACCCAATGCAAAACCGACGGTTTTAGGTTGGCTAAACCCACTCGCAAATGGTCGCCTAACCATAAAACAAAACAATACAAAACAAGACAAGGTGGGTTTTGGTTCCTTGAACCAAAACCAAAACCCACCGTACTTGCTTGTTAGTCAACTCTACAAGCAAGGTTTCTTCTCTTGCTTCTTCTCTTTGCGGTCTTGTTTTGCGCGGCTGATTCGAGCGCCAGCGAAACGCCTTTCAACAGGTTTTCAACAGAGTTTTCAACAACGGCACGAAACGGGGGTGACGGCATGATTGCGCCGACCAACAGAGACGCGGCGCGCGAGCTGTTCGCAAGCAAGCTTTCCTATGAGCAGATCACGATGAACGACATTCGGGCGCTAGAAGGATTCCTTGCAGTCGAATATGCGCGTCACGAGCGCGACGGGCACCACATGGACATGCGCCCGTCATACCGACAGAAGTACCAGCCGCAAATCAACCCTGCCGAAGACGGCAAAGGCATCAAGAGCGCCTTCCTTCGCGTGAGCGGCTTCTACTTCCAAGGGCGCGAAGCTATCTCGTTCAACGAAGGCGGGTTCATAGGTATTGCGGGCTGGGCTGATGACACGAACGTTCAGCCATTTCTAAGGGCGTTTCACAAGTGGGTTTGCGAATGGATGATTGGAGTTGTTTACCGATGATTGAGACGAAGAACGCGAAGAGCCTTGGCGAGCTTTCGCGCGGTAACGCCGTCGAGCATCCCGACCATTACGCGGGTGACGGCAAGATCGAGTGCATGGACGCTATGCGCTCGATGATGAGTGGCGACCAGTACGCCTTGCCGCCAATCGCCGCCCACTGGTGGGCGGAAGCCTTCAAGTACATCTGGCGCTGGCGGCGCAAGGGCGGTGTTCAGGACTTGCAGAAGTGCAAGCAGTGCATCGACTACCTGATTCAGGAAGCAGGGGGCGCGGATTGAAACGCTACCAGATCGTTCTTTGCGCCGTTGCCACCGCAGCGACCGTAGCCGCGTTCTGGTGCGTCTGCTACTGGGCTTATCAATCGCTGCTGGCAATCGCCCTTTTTCTAGTGTTCATCGCGCTTATAGCGCTCACGTTTTAGGAGGTTTCACATGGAAAGAGGGTTATTCAGCTCAAACCGCATGGACTGGGAGACACCGCAAGCGCTTTTTGATGAGCTAAACGCTGAGTTTGGGTTTTCCCTCGATGCTGCTGCATCCGAAAGCAACGCCAAATGCCCGAGGTTTTTCACCGAGCGCGAAAACGGACTAATTCAAAGCTGGGGGGGGAATGCGTTTTCTGCAATCCGCCCTACGGAAGGCATGTCGCCGAATGGGCGAAGAAGGCGCTTTCGGAATCGAAGAAGCCGGGAACCGTTGTCGTTCTGCTCGTCGCGTCGAGAACGGATACTGCTTGGTTTCACGATTTCATCTGGGGGCACGCACGTGAGGTTCGATTCATCAGGGGTCGCTTGAGATTTGAGACGGGCGGCGTGGCGGGGAACCCCGCCCCCTTTCCGTCGTTGATAGCAATATACGGAGATTTGGGAGTGGTTCATGAATAACAACATCAACGAGAAGAGCGTTTACGGATGCCTTGCAATCGTCCTGTTCTGCGTTCTGTCAATTGTGGTGAGCATCGCCGTTGGCGTGTTCTTCGGCGCTAGCTTCGGGCTGCTCGCCTACGCGCTCTTTATCGTCTTTGAAGTGGCTTGCGTGATTCGAGCCTTCAAGAAAGCCGATGAATAGTATGGGCGGCAAGTACGAGGTTCGCGGCGCGATGAGCGGACTTTGCCCGTTCTGGGACGGTCAATTCACCAATTCCCTTGCGCATGCGCTCTTTCTGCTCGTTCGGTTTTCTCTGAAGTACCGGATCATCGAGTTCAACATCAGGAAAGAGCCGTTGGATTGCACGGACTGCCACGACGATAACTGCCCTTCGAGGATTCGCGGAAACCGCGAGTGGTCATGATGGGCGTTAAGGTCAAGCGCGGCGCAGATGGCGTGTTCGAGTGCCGTTTATACCTTGGTCGAAGCATCGACGGCAAGGCGATTCGTCCTTACAAGCGGTTTCCGAACGCGGCTACCGAAGAGGAAGCGCAAGCACTTGCTGAAACGTGGGCGGCTTACGTGACGGCTGACGGGACGGTTAGAAGCGCCCGCTTGACCGATTTGCTCGAAGATTACGTGCAACTGCGAGAGCGAAACGGGGCAAGCCCGAACAGCGCGAAGAGCTACCGGCTTTTCACTCGATATGTCGCGCGATTCCTGAAGACCGCGAACGCCCGCGATCTGGGCGTTATGGACTTCAACCGCTTTGAGCAACGCTTGCTCATGGCGAAGGATGAAGGCGGGCAAGGTCTTTGCCGCAACAGCGTTATCAACGTCCACAACTTCTTGCGCGGCGCTTATAACCACTTCGTAGACGCTGGCATTTGCGACGCTAACCCGCTGGTGTACGTCGCCAAACCATCGCCGGAACGGCACGAAGCTTCGGCGCTTACCGAATGGGACTTCGAGGGCTTCAACGAGAAGCTAGAGGGCGCGCTTAGCAAGGAGGTCGAGACGAAGGCCGATTACCGCGCCGCCGTCTACGCCTTCGCTTCGTGGCTGTCGCTCGTTACCGGCATGCGCGTTGGCGAGGTGTGCGCGGTGCATCGCATCGACGTTAAGCGCGCCCTGTCTTACGTCCACGTCGGCGGCAACGTCATTGAGGGCAAGGGCAAGAAGCCTTATCGCCGCAACGTGACAAAAGGCCGCAAGTGCCGCAACATCGCGCTCACGCAAGACGATATCGCGGTCATTGATGCCTTCACGAAGCTTCAGAGCGCCGTTCTGGGGCGTTTGGGCGCAGATTGCCCGCTGGTTACGCTAGACGGCTCATACATGCGCCCAACGACGATTTCACGGGCTTTCAGCCGCATACGCGATGCGTGCGGACTGCCGCGAGAGATCACGTTTCACAGCTTGCGGCATACGCACGCTTCGTGGCTCATCGCCAACGGCTGCGACCTGAAGACGCTATCCGAGCGCATGGGGCACGCGGACGAAGCAACGACGCTTCGAATCTACGGCCACCTGATGCCCGGACGCGACGCGGCGGCGGCTCAGCTCTTCAGCGAAGCGAAGCGCCGCGCGGCGGGCGTGTACGTCGGTGTGCCAATCGAGTGCCAATACGTCGAAACCGGGCATGGCATCGACAAGTACAGGAACGCGAGATAAACCGCCGCTTTCGGCACGGGTTAGAACCGCCCGTGCCAGATAAGAAGTAATTATCAGGCAATCGTGAGAAAGGAGGGTGCCAGTGGAGCCGCAAACGTTCGATTTCGCGCCCGACACGCCGAAGCTGAGCAAGGAAATGCAAGCGACGTTGGCGAAGACCGAAGCCGCCCTGAAGCAGATGTGGGCACGCGAGAAGCAGGAAGCAAAGACGGTCTACGAGATCACGATTCCCGCCCAAACGCTACGCATCGTGGGCAAGGAACACGCCGAGCACGTTCTAAAGACGCTCAAAGGCGTTCGGCTCTCTGGAACCTACCGCGTCACGAAGAAGTGAGGTGCTATGAAGACCATTGAGCTTAACGACGATGACTGGGCGCGGCTCAAACGCAAGCTGATGAACGGCAGCGTTGACGATGCCCTGAAGGACTACACGCCGCCCGTCAAGCTGACGCACGGCAACGAGTACATCACATATGAGAAGGAAGGTTACGAAGATGATTCCGAATCTGACAACTGAGCAGCGCCGCGAAAACCTCGAAAAGGCGAAGGCCGCACGCCAGCGCCGCGCCGCGATCTTGAAGGGCGTTGCTGATGGCTCTTACAGCGTGCCCGACGTGCTCAACATGGCTTGCACCGATGATACCGTGGCGCGAATGAAGGTCTTTACGCTCATTAAGGCCGCACCGGGCTACGGATTCGCTCGCACGCAGCAGACCATGCGAAAGCTGCGCATTTCCGAATCGCGCCGCCTTCGCGGGCTTGGAGCAAACCAGCGCACGGCGCTTGTCGAGCTGTTCGGGGGTGCGCGGTGAGCCTAAACAAGATCACGCTTTCGGGCAATCTCGGCGCAGATGCCGAGCTGCGCTATACGAAAAGCGGAAACCCTGTCGTTTCGTTCTCTCTGGCTGTCAACGAGCGCACGCCGAACGGCGATGGCACATGGGACGAATACACCAACTGGCCTGATTGCGTCATGTTCGGCAAGCGCGCCGAAGCGCTCGCGCCGTGGCTTCGCAAAGGCACCAAGATTTCGCTTATCGGCCATATCCACACGCGCAGCTACCAGAAGGACGGCCAGAGCATCAAGCGCTGGGAGGTGCGCGTTGATGACGTGGAACTGATGCAGTACAAGCGCGCTGCGCAATCGCCAGCACCAGCAAACGCAGCCGCGCCCGGTCTTGCGATGGCCACCGGCGACCCATCGCCCGTTGCGCCAGCGCAACCGGCAGCGCCCGACCTTTACGACGATGACATACCGTTTTAGGAGGTTTACCGATGTTCGATTTCTTCAAGAGGAAGGCAAAGCCGACCACAGCGGCCACCGATGAGAGCAAGCCGCTATGGGTTGAGCTGTTCGACACTCAGCCCGTCGATTCCGAAGGTTCGCTTATCGCCCTCGATGATCTCGTGTCCTATCGCGGCTCGCTGCTTCAGGTGGTGGCGATGAGCCATAGGCAGAAGGTTGTGCTTCGAACGCCCGGAAAGAAAAAGGGCGGTTTCTGGGTTTCCGCTCATAACTGCACGCTCGTTAAGCGCCACGCGCGGAAGGAGAACTAACATGATCGGTCGCAAGATGCGGGCTAAGAAGGTCGCCGAGGGTATCGACATGCCGACGTATGCCCATGAGGGCGACGCAGGGCTTGACCTCCGAATCACCGAGACTGTCACGCTCGAACCGATGCAGAAGTGCGTTGTCGGTTGCGGCCTTGCCGTTGAGATTCCCAGTGGTTGCGTTGGGCTGCTGTTCCCTCGAAGCGGCCTTGCATCAAAGCAGGGAATCACGCTTGCGAACAGCGTCGGGGTTATCGACAGCGGCTATCGCGGCGAGGTGTGCGCGGCGCTCATCAACCTGAGCTACGAGACGGTTACGCTCGAAGCGGGAACGCGCGTCTGCCAGTTTGTCGTGATGCCTTACGTTCCTTGCGAGATTGTACCGGTCGATGAGCTTAGCGACACCGAGCGCGGCGCGGGCGGCTTCGGCAGCACGGGCGTTGAGTAGGCGGTGGCTGCGATGCAGTGTTTCGTTGGAGGAAGGTTCGTAGGCAAGACTACGTGGCTGATTATGAAGTCGTGTGTAACCGGCGTTCCCATCATGGCACCAAATATGCACATGGCTAAGCTCATCGAGCATCAGGCAAAACGCATGGGGCTTCAGATTAAGCCCGTCCTGTCTTATCGGGATTTGCTTGCGAGCGGAAAAACCCGTGCGGACAATCGAGTTTTGGTTGACGAACTCGTGCTGTTTACTGAGCAGTTTTTGGGCACTCGAATTGTCGCGGCGACGATAAGCGGTGAGCCGGTTACGCCGCAGGTGCGATCTGGCGGTGAAGGAATGTGAGGGCTAAGGAGTATTTCGAGGGCATCCGCGCCGAGGTGGTGAAGACCGACAACGCACGGGAAATGCTCGAACGCATGAAGGCACGCGAAGGAGCGAAAGCGCAGAGCTACCAGACGGGCGGAGGTGGCGGGGACGTTAGCGACCCGATGGAATCAGTATCGCAGCGCATCGACTTTGAGGGCAAGCTTAGGCAGCGCATCGCCGATGCCGAGGGCACGCTAGACGAAGCGTGCGAAGTGCTCTACGGCTCGGACGGTCGCGGCGGCTTGGCTAAGATGAAGGGCACACACTACGCCGACGCAATCTGCATGTACTACTGCCAAGCCGAGACATGGGGCGAGATAGCGGAGATTATGCAGTGTTCGCAGAAGTGGTGCCGCAAGCTCTGCGAAGTTGGGTTTGAGTTCATCGACCGCGTAGGATGGGCGCACATCAAGAACGCCTGAAAATTGGGTGTTCCCTTCAGTTCCCTACTTATGCTAAAGTTCGGTACGGTGGATTAGGTAGTAAGGCCACGGGCAATTGCGCTCGTGGCCTTTTTGTTTGGAGCGTTGGCAGAGTGGCTTATTGCGCACGGTTGCTAACCGTGTGGCGCGCCAGCGCCCGTAGGTTCGAATCCTACACGCTCCGCCATATCTCAGGGGGTGCGCTATGGCTAAGGACTTCTCGCGCGCCTTCTACGCATCCGCCGACTGGGAGCGCGCCAGAGACGCGGCATTGACGCGCGACGCTCACCTATGCCAGCACTGCTTGCAGCAAGGAGAGATCACGCCCGCAGTCATGGTGCATCACATCATCGAGCTTACGCCAATGAACATCAGCGACCCAAGCATTGCGACCGACCCAAGCAACCTCGTTAGCCTATGCGACCGATGCCATAAGAAGGTGCATGGGTGGATAAGGCAAGGTGCAACAAGGCAAGGGCTGGCCTTCGACAGCGACGGCAATTTGATATCGCTTGGCGAGTGACGCACAAACGCGACACAACACAGAGCGACCGCGAGAAAGCGGACGCAAAACCGCAGGTAAACCCGCGAGACAATCCCCCCGGTCTGCAAAACGCAGGTGGTGCCTAGGGCACCAACGCCGGGAGGTAATTTCTTGCGCGCGGCGGATTTTCGAAAGGGGGTGGTCTTGCGATGACGGCAAAAGTAGGCAATACTTCGAAAGTTTCGCCCGCAGTCGCGGGGAATAGCCCGCCGAAGCGGCGAGTTGCCAAGGAGAAGCGCGTAGAGAGCGAGCTTCGAAAGCTGCGCGAGATCACCAAGGGCGCTATCCCCGACGAGAAGCGAAAAACCGTCATGCCGCTGCTTGCGAACCTCGCTTTTCTGAAGGTCAAGCTTGACGATGCCCGCGCTGATCTGCTCTACGAAGACATTTTCACCGAGTACGACAACGGCGGCGGGCAAACCGGGCTGCGCGAGCACCCCGGATTCAGCGCTTACAACAAGCTGTTCACCACGTTCTCGCGCGGCGTGAAGCAGCTTACCGACATGATGCCGAACGGCACCGCCGCTGCCGACGCGCTCATTGACTTCATCAATGAAACGCGGTACGGCTAGGTCGAAGTCTAAGGGCGGCTCGTGCGAGCACGCGATACGCGAATACTTCGGCGGCATACTGAGCGGCGAGATCATAGCGTGCGAGAAGATGAAGCAGGTTGCCGCCCATGTCCTGCGCGACATGGACAACACCGACCCGCTCTATCCGTACCACTACCGCGAAGAGTTCGCGCAGAAGCACGTTCGGTTCATCGAAAGCTTCTGCCGCCTACCGTCCGGGCGCTTAGGGCACGATTTCAAGCTAGAGCTTTTCCAACGCGCCATTCTGTCGGTCATTTTCGGGTTCGTTGACGCTGAGGGCGTGCGGCAATACCGCGAAGTGCTCTGGATTATGGGGCGCAAGAACGGAAAGACCGCGCTTGCGTCTGCGATAGAGCTTGACTTGCTCGTGAACGACGATGAGGGCGCGCCGGAGGTATACAACGTCGCCACCGCCCGCGATCAGGCGGCAAAGGGATTCAACAACGCGTGGCGTATGGTTCAGACAAGCCCCGCGCTCGCAAAGCACATCCGCAAGCGCGTTGCAGACCTCTACTGCGATCTGAACATGGGGAGCATCCGCGCGCTGAGCGCCAACACGAACCATCTTGACGGATTGGACATTTCCGGCGCTATCGTTGACGAGCTGGCCGCGATGAAGAACCGCGACCTATACGACCTGACGATGCAGGGAACGTCCGCGCGCCGCCAACCGCTCGTGTTGGAGATCACGACTAACGGATTCGTCAGAAACAGCATCTTCGATGCCCAATACGAGTATGCGACTAAGTGGCTTGACGGCAAGGCGACCGGCGAGAAGGCAGAGCGCTTCATTGCGTTCATCTTCGAGCTTGACGAGCGCGAGGAATGGCAGGACGAAGGCGCTTGGGTCAAGGCGAACCCCGGCCTAGGAACCATCAAATCGCTTTCGGCGCTTCGCCAGAACGTTTCCAAAGCGAAGGACGATGCGACCTACCTTCCTACGCTGCTGGTTAAAGACTTCAACCTGATTGAAAACCAGTCGCAAGCTTGGCTCACGTGGTCTGAGATTCACAACGAAGCGACATTCGACCCCGGAGACGGAACGTTTACGTATGCCGTGCTAGGAGTTGACGCGGCGGATACGACCGACCTCACCGCTGCGTGCCTTCTCATGCAGCGACCGAACGACCCGAACATATATGCGCTTCACATGGCTTGGATTCCGCTTCGCGCGCTGGAACAGGCAGAGCGTGAGGGGCGGCGTGGAGGGCGCGACGGCGTGCCTTACGACGCGTGGATTGCGCGCGGGCTTATGCGAACGTGCGAAACGCCCATCATGGACAAGCGCGACGTTCTGGATTGGGTGGCAGAGATTCAGGACAAGTACGGAATCTATGCCGTTGCGTGCGGTTACGACCCGTGGCACATGCGCGACGTTCCGACCGTGGAAGCATACGAAGACTACTTCGGGGCTGACAACCTGCAAAAGGTAATTCAGGGCGCGCAAACGCTTTCAATGCCGATGAAGGAGCTTCGAGCGCTCTACAAGGAAGGGCGCATCGTGGACAACGCCAACCCGATTGCCGAATGGTGCCGCTCGAACGTCGCCATTCGAACCGACGTGAACGGAAACATTCAGCCCGACAAGAAGAACCAAGACCCGCGCAACCGCATAGACGCTTGGGCGGCTGAGTGCGATGCGTTCATTGCGATGAAGAACATTGCGGACGATTACCGCGCGATGATAGGAGGTTAGAGTTGAGCAGATCACAACCGTTTCTGCGCTCGCTCTTCGATGCGGTGTTCCACCGTCCGCAGATGCAAGCCGTTAACGGCTACTTCTCCACATTCACGGCCTATGCCCCGTCGTTCACCACATGGCAGGGCGGGCTTTACGAAGCCGAGCTTACGCGCAGCATCATCGAGAGCGGCGCAGACCACGCAAGCAAGCTGAAGCCGGAAGTTTCCGGCTCGGCTCAGCCGGTCGCGGCGCGCGCTCTCAGGCAGCAGCCTAATCCGTGGATGACCACGCCGCAGTTCATAAAGCGCATTTGGACGATTCTTCAGGTCAACGACACGGCGCTTATCGTCCCTATCGACGCGGGCGACGGCCTTACGATCACCGGGTACTATCCCGTGCTGCCGAGCCAGTGCGAAGCATACGACGTTGACGGCGAGCTTTGGCTAAAGCTCACGTTCCCGACCGGCGACAGCGTGCTTGTCGAGTGGTCGCGCGTTGGCGTGATGACGCGCCACCAGTACCAGAGCGATTTGTTCGGCGACGGCACGAACGTTCTTCAGCCGACGCTAGAACTCATGCACGCGCAGAACGAAGCCGAACAATCGGCTATCCATCAGGGCGCGGCTATTCGCTTCATCGGCAAGCTGAGCCAGAACCGAAATGAGGGCGACCAAGAGCGGGCGCGCAAGTCATTCAACGCTCAGCTTTCCGCAGACAACGCGGGCGGAATCGCGGTCTACGACAAGGTGTTTTCGGACGTTGAACAGATAACGCCGACCAGCTACACGGTCGATGCTGCGCAGATGGAGCGAATCGAGAAGAGCGCTTACCGCTTCTTCGGCTCAAACGAGGATATCGTCACGAACTGCGCGGACGAAGACACCTTCAACAGCTACTACGAAGGCCGCATCGAGCCGTTCGCTGTTCAGCTCGGCTTCGTCATCACGTCCATGACGTACACGGCAAACGAGATCGCGCACGGAAACTCAATCATGTTCAGCGCGAACCGCCTAGAGTTCGCCAGCAACACGACGAAGCTTAACGTTTCCGTCGCGCTGTTCGACCGTGGCATCTGGAACGGCAATCAGGTAGCCGATGTGTTCCAATCCCCGCACTACGAGGGCGGAGAACGCCACGTTATACGCGGCGAGTACATCGACCTTGCACTCATCAGCGAGCACACGGCGGAACAGGCGGCACAAGCCGCAGAGACGAACGCGAACATAGCCGCAATCGACGCGAGCAGCGGCTACGGCGACAAGAAGGAGGTAGACGATGCCAGCGAAACCGAGTGAGCGGCAGTACCGTTCCCTTGCCGTGCCGCTCAACGTGCGGGCGGCTGACGGCGTAACCAAGAAGCGGTTTGACACGGAATACTACGTTGAGGGATACGCTTCGACCTTCAACGACCCATACGTTCTGTTCGAGGACTTCGACGGGACAAAGTACATCGAGGTTATCAGCCCCGATGCCTTCCGCGAAGCCGACATGAGCGACGTTATTCTTCAGTTCGACCATTCGGGCAGGGTGTACGCCCGCATGAGCAACGGGACGCTCATTGTGGAGCCGGACGAGCACGGGCTTTTCATCGCCGCCGACCTGTCGCGCTCTCAGGGCGCGCGCGATCTCTTCGAAGAGATAAAGGCCGGTCTTATCACGCGCATGTCATGGGCTTTCACGGTCGCGGCAGACGAATACGACCGCGAGACGCACACCACGACCATTACGCGCGTCAAGAAGGTTTTCGACGTGTCCGCCGTCAGCCTTCCGGCTGACCCGAACACCGAGATATCAGCAAGAAACCTGCTCAACGGAGCGATTGAGCAGTCGCGCAAGGAGCTTGCGCGCCGTAAGAGCGCCCTTGCAATCGCTAGGGCAACACTGGCAATCGCCGCAACGAGAAAGGTTTAAGGAAATGGACGAACTGACTATGGACGATCTCATTGCAGAGCTTCAGGGGCTTATCGACAAGTACAAGCCCGCCGAGGACGGCACCGAGACTGAGCCGACCGAGCAGGACGCGGAGCGCATGAGCGCTCTTACCGCCGAG
>ENA-ORUQ01001891-ORUQ01001891.1-human-gut-metagenome-genome-assembly--contig:-NODE-1891-length-18288-cov-2.422640_pt1 | contig 18288 bp, 16 predicted proteins | sample MGYA00242081_ERZ509211 | MGnify/ENA primary metagenome ERZ509211 (study PRJEB26280, sample SAMEA2338785) | human gut metagenome | biome: human gut; feature: human-associated habitat; material: faeces...
TTGGGGGCAAAATACCTTTTGACCCCAACATCATTTTTATGAAGAAGGATAAAGATAAGAAAGGTTGAATAGTAGTGATACATCAATATAAGAGCCATGGCTACAACATTGTTATGGATGTAAACTCCAGCGCTGTACATGTAGTAGATGACGTGGTATATGATATGATTCCTGTATATGAGAAGCAGGAAGATAAGGAAGCCATTTTTGCTTCTCTTGACAGTTACCCAAGAGAAGAGCTTGAGGCGGCCTACGAAGAGATCACCCGTTTAAAGAATGAGGGAATGCTGTATACAGAAGATATTTATCAGAAGTATATGACAGACTTCAAAAAGAGAAAAACGGTAGTGAAGGCACTTTGCCTGCATATTGCACATGATTGTAATCTTGCCTGCAAGTATTGTTTTGCTGAGGAAGGTGAGTATCACGGACGTCGTGCACTTATGAGCCTTGAGGTCGGCAAGAAGGCACTCGACTTTTTAGTTGCAAACTCTGGAAACCGCAGAAATCTTGAGGTCGATTTCTTTGGTGGTGAGCCTCTTATGAACTGGGATGTTGTAAAAGAGCTTGTAAAATATGGAAGATCTCTTGAAAAAGAGCATAATAAGCTGTTTCGTTTTACACTGACCACAAACGGTGTGCTTTTAAACGATGAAGTAATGGAATTTTGTAATAAAGAGATGAGCAATGTGGTGCTTAGTCTTGATGGAAGAAAAGAAGTAAATGATAAAATGCGTCCTTTTAGAAACGGAAAGGGAAGCTATGATTTAATCGTTCCAAAATTCCAGAAGTTTGCAGAAAGCCGCAATCAGACAAATTATTATGTCAGAGGAACATTTACAAGAAATAATCTTGATTTTTCAAAGGATGTGCTTCATTATGCTGATCTTGGTTTTAAGCAGATGTCTATGGAGCCGGTTGTTGCATCACCAGAGGATGATTATGCAATCCGCGAAGAAGATCTGCCGCGTATCCTTGAAGAATATGATAAGCTTGCTGATGCTTATTTGGAATATCGTAAAGCTGGAAAAGAATTTAATTTCTTCCACTTTAATATTGATTTGACACAGAGCCCATGCGTAGCAAAGCGTTTGTCAGGCTGTGGCTCTGGAACAGAATATCTGGCTGTCACCCCGTGGGGTGATTTCTATCCGTGCCATCAGTTTGTTGGGCAGGAAGAGTTTTTACTTGGAAATGTTTATGATGGTATTGTAAAGCAGGATATATGCGATGAATTTAAACAGTGCAATGTATATGCAAAGCCAGCCTGTCAGAATTGCTTCGCGAAGTATTATTGCAGCGGCGGCTGTAATGCAAATGCATACAACTTCACAGGTTCTATCACAGGTTCCTACGATGTTGGATGTAAGATGCAGCAGAAGCGTATCGAGTGTGCCATTATGATTAAGGCAGCACTTGCTGACATGGAAGAAGAGACAGGGGCATCTGCTGATGTTGCCGGTGAAATCTCCCACGTGTGTTAACATGAATTAGTACGGATCTTAGATCTGTATGAAAAAGGAGACTATCTTAGATAGCCTCCGAATAGAGAAGGAGATAGAAAGATGAGCAAGAAAAAAGGGATTATCCGTCTGGTTGTGCTTTTGGCAGTCATCGCATTTGTCGTATACACAGCCGTCAGCGGCCTTGGAAGTGATCGTTCAGGAAGTTTAAACGACATCAGCCTTGGTCTTGACCTTAGAGGCGGTGTCAGCATCACCTATGAGGCAGTAGGCGATGTAAACAGCCAGGATATGTCCGACACGAAGGCAAAGCTTGAAAAACGTGTGCAGGATTATTCAACTGAAGCACAGGTTTATTTTGAGGGATCTGACCGTATTACGGTAGACATTCCAGGTGCAACAGATGCAAATGCAGTTTTGCAGGAGCTTGGAAAACCAGGTACCTTGATTTTCTGCACGGATTCAAGTGATCCAGAGGGAACCAAGGTCATGGACGGAAATCAGATCAAGGACGCACAGGCCGGTGCAACAAGCAATGCAACAACAAATGCAAGAGAGTATGTTGTAAATCTGACGCTGACATCTGATGGTGTCGAGGCATTCTCAAAGGCAACAGAGGAGTTAGCACCTAAAAAGGGCAGAATTTACATTATGTATAACGGCGAGGTGTTAAGTGCCCCGACTGTAAATGAGCATATTGCGTCTGATACATGCTCCATCACTGGTATGGGTGATCTTGAGGCAGCACAGACACTTGCTTCCAATATTCGTATCGGAGCACTGCCTGTTCAGCTGCAGGAGATGCGTTCTCAGGTAGTTGGTGCAAAATTAGGACAGGATGCAGTTCGTACAAGCCTTATGGCAGGTGTGATCGGTCTGATCTTAGTATTTGCTTTCATGATTATCTACTATCGTATTCCAGGTTTGGCAGCATCTATCGCGCTTGTTATGTATACTGCGTTTGTAATTGTTCTGTTAAGTGCGTTTAACGAGGAAATTACACTGACACTTCCAGGTATTGCCGGTATTATTCTTGGTATTGGTATGGCTGTAGATGCAAACTGTATTATTTTCGCACGTATCCGTGAGGAGATCGGAACTGGAAAGAGTGTTCGTACAGCCATTGATGCAGGATTTGCTAAGGCATTTTCCGCAATCATCGATGGAAATGTTACTACATTGATCGCAGCAGGTGTTTTGTATTTTATCGGTTCTGGTACAGTAAAGGGCTTTGCTCAGACATTGGCTCTTGGTATCGTTGTATCCATGTTTACAGCACTTGTAATTACAAAGAATATCTTGAAGAGCTTCTATGCAGTTGGTCTGCAGGATGAAAAGCTGTATGGAAAGACTGTTTACACAAAGACAATTAACTTTATTGGAAAAAGAAAGCTGTTCTACAGCGCATCAGGTATTGTTATTGCAATCGGTATTGTTGCGATGGTAGTCAGTGGTGTAAAGGGTCATATCTTCAATTACAGCCTTGACTTTATCGGCGGTGCTTCCACTAGCGTAACCTTTAATGAGAATTACAGTGTTGAGAAGCTCGAAAGTGATGTACAGCCAGTTGTAAGCGAGGTAACAGGTGACAATGATATCCAGATGACACCTGTAACAGGAAGCAACGAGGTTATTATTAAGACAAGAACACTTACTGTAGATGAAAGAGATTCACTTTACAGTAAGCTGTCAGAGACCTTTGGAGTAGATGAGAGTACCATTCAGACTGAAAATATCAGTGCTGCAGTCAGCGGTGAGATGAAGCGTTCTGCAATTTTGTCTGTCATTATTGCAGCAATCTTTATGTTAATTTACGTATGGATTCGTTTCAAGGAGTTTAGCTTTGGTGCAAGCTCTGTTCTTCCGCTTCTTCACGATGTCTTTGTTTTACTGGCATTTTATGCAGTGCTTCGCTGGACTGTAGGAAATACGTTTATTGCTTGTATGCTGACTCTCGTTGGATATTCTATCAATGCGACAATCGTTGTATTTGACCGTATCCGTGAGAATTTGCACACTAACAAGAATTTGGCAGAAGTTGTCAATGTTTCTGTTACACAGACATTGTCACGAAGCATCAATACCTCTTTGACAACTCTTATCATGGTAGTAGTTCTTTATATTCTCGGTGTAACATCCATCAAGGAGTTTGCACTGCCGCTTATCGTAGGTGTTATCTGCGGATGCTATTCTTCTGTATGCATCGCAGGCTGCCTGTGGTATGATTTAAAGAATGCTCTTGACAAGCGTAAGGCAAAGAAGGCTTCTAAATAAGGTAAGTAATAATGGAATATGAAATTTTAAAAACAGAGGGACGGGCAAAAAGAGCCCGTGTCTCTACCGTTCATGGAGAAATTCAGACACCTGTATTTATGAATGTTGGTACAGTTGCCGCAATTAAAGGTGCTGTATCAACAATGGATTTAAAGGAAATCCATACACAGGTAGAGCTGTCCAATACGTATCATCTTCATGTAAGAACTGGAGATAAGCTGATCAAGCAGTTTGGCGGTCTGCATAAATTTATGAATTGGGACCGCCCGATTCTAACAGATTCCGGTGGTTTTCAGGTATTTTCTCTTGCCGGAATGAGAAAGATTAAGGAAGAAGGAGTTTACTTCCAGTCTCATATCGATGGCCATCGTATTTTTATGGGGCCAGAGGAGAGTATGCAGATTCAGTCTAATCTTGGTTCTACTATTGCAATGGCATTTGATGAGTGTCCGTCTTCTGTGGCAGACCGCAGCTATATCAAAAACAGCGTAGAGCGTACCACAAGATGGCTTGCACGCTGTAAGACAGAGATGGCACGTTTAAATTCACTTGAGGATACAATAAATCCGCATCAGCTGTTGTTTGGAATTAACCAAGGCGGTGTTTATGAGGATATCCGTATTGAGCATGCAAAACGCATAAGCGAAATGGATCTTGATGGTTATGCAGTCGGCGGACTTGCAGTTGGAGAAAGCCATGAGGAAATGTATCGCATTTTAGATGCAGTGGTACCATATTTGCCAAAGAATAAGCCAACTTATTTAATGGGTGTTGGAACTCCGGCAAATATCCTTGAGGGTGTTGACCGCGGAATTGATTTCTTTGACTGTGTATATCCAAGCAGAAACGGCCGTCATGGTCATGTTTATACAAAGCATGGCAAGCTTAATCTGTTTAATGCCCGCTATGAGCTTGATTCAAGACCAATCGAGGAAGGCTGTCAGTGTCCGGCATGCCGTGCTTATAGCAGAGCGTATATTCGTCATCTGTTAAAAGCAAAGGAAATGCTTGGCATGCGTCTGTGCGTTCTTCACAATTTGTATTTTTATAATAATTTAATGACTGAAATCCGTGAAAGCATTGACAACGGATGCTTTGCGGAGTATAAAAAGAATATGCTCGAATCTATGGCTGCCGGTCCGCAGGACTAAGTCACATTCACCTCGGGGCATTGCCTTAGAATTTTAGATTCGAATACGAAATTACAAGCTGCATATGCAGCGGAAATGAGAGGAAACTATGAAGAAGAAGTTAGCAGCTGCAGCGGCAGTTATGACCGCACTGTTTTCTATGACAGGATGTGCGACAACAGCAGACGGTGCCGCAACTGGCGCAAATGGAGCAACCAGCCTGATTATGATCGTTGGCTATATGGTAATCATCATCGGTGTTATGTATTTTGTTGCAATTCGTCCTCAGAAGAAGGAGCAGAAGAAGCAGTCTCAGATGTTATCTGCACTTGAAGTTGGTGATATCGTTTTGACAACTTCAGGTTTTTACGGAACTGTTATCGACATTACAGATGATACAGTAATCGTAGAGTTTGGAAATAACAAAAACTGCCGTATCCCGATGCAGAAGAGTGCAATCGTAGAGTCTGAAAAGCCAGACGCTGAATAATCAAGATATAATAAAAGAGCTACTGACATACTAGAATGTATGCCGGTAGCTCTTTTTTATTTGCGCTTTCGTTCTTCACGTTTTTCTTTTTCAGCAGCTTTTGCTCGTTCATCAGAGGCATCCTGACGTCTTTTTAATTCATCAATGACACCTGTTACAACCTGTTTTTTCATGTATATATCATAAATCGTCATGCACAGAAACGTAAATAGCTGCAGGTAAGAATCTTGCTCATCATCATCGCAGGAAAAAGTTTCCTTTGAAGTCTCAAATTTATGGCGAAGATCGTCTGCAAGCGGTTTGATGCCATTATCTGCGTATGAAAAAATCTTACTATAAATTTCGGAAAAATTAGGAGAACTGTTTTCATCCCAGAAATGCTGTGTCAATGGCTTTAGCATAGTTTCAATATCGCTGATTGACAGAAAACTTTTCATATAGTAAATAAGAATCAACTGTAGGATATGATTTTCTGTGTATTTTTTTCTGACAGGAGAAGGAAGCAGGTTGTTTTTTGCATAATTATTGATCATAGTTTTTGTTAAAACCTTATCCTCATCATAGCGCCTTGTAGCACCAAGGTGTGTATCCATAAAGGTTGTCACCTGATCCATGTAAAGATCAATGTTCGGAATTTGATCAGCGTGTATATAGTCAAAAGAGCTGATTTTATCAAGCAGCTGTGAAAAAAGCTCATCGTTAGTCATTTAAAGCCTCCTAAATATTGTGTAGCAATGTTGACGTTCACGGGACGCCCATTACAAAACCGCACGTTCCGTGCGTCGTTGCAAAACGTCTAACTGGATGTGTGAACTGTAATAACTACATTATATCGTTTTCAAAACCAGATAGCAAGAGAAATTTTCAAAATCCTAGTGACAAACACATAAAGATACGATATAATAAAGCTAACAAGTTAACAAACATAGGTTTTTTTAAAGGAGGAAACGACTATGGGAGTAATTCAGAGATTTAAAGATATTATGTCAGCTAACATCAATGCTATGCTTGATAAGGCTGAGAATCCGGAAAAAATGATTGATCAGTACATGAGAAACCTTGAGGACGATTTAGGCAAGGTAAAGGCAGAAACAGCGTCAGTAATGGCTGAAGAAGCACGTGCAAAGAGAGCTTATGACGAGGCACTTGCAGAAGTTGAAAAGTATCAGAAATATGCAGAAAAGGCTGTTGCAGCAGGAAACGACAATGATGCAAGAGTATTTTTACAGTCAAAGAAGACAGCACAGTCTAAGCTTGAGGGCTTAAAGCTCACATATGACACGGCAGCAGCAAACGCACAGAAGATGCGTCAGATGCATGATAAGCTTGTAAATGATATTTCAGATTTAAGAGCACGTAAGGAAACTATCAAGGCGAAGGTAGCTGTTGCGAAGGCTCAGGAGCGTGTAAATCAGGTCGGATCATCATTAAGGGGTGTGTCAAACAATATGTCAGCATTTGATCGTATGGAGGAAAAGGCAAATAAGATGCTTGATACTGCAAATGCTATGGCACAGTTAAATGAGTCTGCAGATACAAATGTAGATGATCTGGCTCGTAAGTATGATCTGGATGATATGGCAGGTACATCTGATATTGATGATGAATTAGCGGCACTGAAGGCAAAACTTAACTAACTACAAAAATAAGGAAGGTTGACGAGTATGGGATTATTTGGTGGACAATTTTCCAGTGTTGTAGAGTGGAAAGAATACTCGGATGATATTATTTTCTGGAAGTTTCCAAGCAGCGAGATCAAGAAGGGCAGCCGTCTGATTATTCGCCCAGGACAGGACGCGATCTTTATGTATAATGGAAGAATCGAGGGTATTTTCCGTGAAGAGGGAAACTTTGATGTTTCTTCCGATATTATTCCATTTTTATCTACACTGAAAAGTTTTACATTTGGATTTAACACACCGCTGCGTGCAGAGGTGTTGTTTATCAATACAAAGGAATTTACAGTAAAATGGGGCACAAAAAATGCGATTAATCTGCCGGTTCAGGGCTTGCCTGGCGGTATGCCAATCCGTGCATTTGGTACATTTAGCTTTAAGGTTTCTGATGAGCAGGTTTTAATCGACAAAATTGCCGGCATTAAGTCAGAGTTTAACGTAGAGGATATCAAAGAACGTGTAATGGCTATGCTTGATATGCTGATGATGAAGTGGATTTCAAAAGAAGGAAAGGATATGTTTAACCTTCAGGCAAATGCATACGACATCGGCAAGGGTATTGCATCAGATCTTGATATGGAGATGGTAAAGATCGGAATTGCTATTACTAGCTTTGCGATCCAGAGCGTTTCCTATCCGGAAGAGGTTGCCAAGATGCAGCAGAAGGCGGCAGCTCAGTCCATGATCGGAAATGTAAATACATATACACAGATGCAGATGGCAGATGCGCTTACACAGCCAAACACAGCAGCCGGCAGCATGGCAGGCAATATGGCTGGTATGCAGATGGGTATGGCAATGGGTCAGATGATGGGCCAGATGATGAACGGCAATATGCAGAATAATGCACAGCAAAATCAGGCAGCTCCATCTTCAAATGGTACTGTGCCGAAGTTCTGTCCGAACTGTGGAACACCGACAAATGGTGCAAGATTCTGCTCAAACTGCGGTACAAAGCTTGCATAATTACAAAAATATAAAAAAGATAATGGAGGGAGACTGTGCGTACAGTCTTTCTTCCATTTTTATGGAGGAAAAACGTGTCCGATATTTTACAGTCATTAAATCCAGTTCAAAAAGAGGCGGCCAGCTGCACTGAGGGACCGCTTTTGATCCTTGCGGGAGCAGGCTCAGGAAAAACGCGTGTGTTGACGCACCGTATTGCGTATCTGATTGATGAAAAGGGAGTAAATCCATGGAATATCATGGCAATTACCTTTACAAATAAGGCAGCGCAGGAGATGCGGGATCGTGTCGACCGCCTTGTTGAGTTTGGAGCAGAAAGCATATGGGTAGCGACATTCCACAGCTCTTGTGTGCGCATTCTGCGAAGATATATAGACCGTCTTGGCTATGATAATCATTTTACGATTTACGATACAGATGACCAAAAGAGTATAATCAGAAAAGCAGTTAAAGAGCTTGACCTTGATCCTAAGCAATATAGGGAAGGACCGCTGCTTGGTGTAATTTCAGCAGCCAAAAATGAAATGATTGAGCCACAGGATTTTGAAACACAGGCTGGCGGAGATTTTCGCATGTGCCAGGAGGCAAAAATCTATAAAGCATACCAGAAAACATTAATTGATAATAACGCAGTTGATTTTGACGATTTGCTTCTTTTGACAGTTCGCTTGCTGCGCGAAAATAGAGATATTTTAGAAGCGTATCAGGAACGTTTGCGCTACATTATGGTTGATGAGTATCAGGACACTAATTCAGTTCAGTTTGAGCTTATTCGCCTGCTTTCTGGAAAATATCATAATTTGTGTGTGGTTGGAGACGACGATCAGTCTATCTATAAATTTAGGGGTGCAGACATTACAAATATTTTAAGCTTTGAGGAGACTTTTCCAGGTGCAAAGGTTGTCAAGCTTGAGCAAAATTATCGTTCCACAAATAATATTCTCGAAGCTGCAAATGCAGTAATTGCAAATAATGCACATCGAAAGGAAAAACATCTTTGGAGTGAAAATGGAGAAGGAAAAGAGGTTTCCTTTATCCACTACGAGACTGCTTATGGTGAGGCAGAAGATGTAATTGACAAGATACAGACGGAAGTCCATATGGGAAAGCATCAGTATCAGGACTGTGCAATTCTTTATCGTACAAATGCACAGTCACGCGCATTTGAAGAGAAATGTATTAAAAAGAGTGTACCGTATCGTCTTGTCGGTGGTGTGAATTTCTACCAGAGGCAGGAAATCAAGGATATTTTAGCCTACTTAAAGACAATTGACAGCGGACGTGATGATCTGTCTGTTACAAGAATTGTCAATGTGCCAAAGCGTGGAATTGGACAAGCGACGTTAAATAAGCTGGCTGTCTATGCTTCTGAGCATGGAATGCGACTATTTCAGGCAATGGAGCAGGTAGAACAGATTTCAGGAATTGGAAAGGCAGCTGATAAGATAAAAGGCTTTGTCAATCAGATCATGGTATTTCGTGCGCTCGCAAAGGAGCTAGATGCAGCAGAGCTGATTGAAAGCATCTTAGAGCAGACTGGCTACTTAGAAGAGTTAGAAAAGCTTGAGGAAGATAAGGCACAGGCAAAGCAGGAAAATCTTGAAGAATTTCAGAATAAAGCAGCTGACTATTATGCAAATCATGATGAAGCAGCGCTTACTGACTTTTTGGAGGAGGTAGCACTTGTAGCAGATATTGACAACATGGACAGTGAGGCAGACAGTTTAACATTAATGACACTGCATAGTGCAAAGGGACTCGAGTTTCCAGTTGTCTATATGACAGGCATGGAAGAAGGACTTTTCCCAAGCTACATGTCAATGAACAGCGGTGATCCGGGAGATATCGAGGAAGAACGAAGACTTTGCTATGTGGGTATTACAAGAGCAATGCAGCAGCTGACGCTGACAGCAGCAAAGCAGCGTATGGTTCATGGAAATATTCAATACAGTGCAATTTCGCGTTTTGTTAAAGAACTGCCGCAGGAAAAGCTTGACTGGAAGGAAGAGACATTCGGAGGTCTTTTTAAGAAAGGACCATCTATGACTGCAAACTCACTGTCAGGCAGTTTGTTTGGCGGTTCATCTTCTATGTCATCAGGCAGCTCATTTAGTGCATCACAGGGAAGTCAAACGGCAAAAAAGACAAACTATGATAATGTCTTTGATTTAAAGTATGCAAAAGCATTCTCAAGTCCAAAGCCAGATAGTCTTGACTACAAAGAAGGCGATAGAGTTTCCCATATCAAATTTGGAAAGGGAACAGTGCTTGCAGTCGAAGATATGAAAAAAGATTATCAGGTAACAGTTGAGTTTGATACAGCAGGCGTAAAAAAATTGTTTGCAGGATTTGCAAAACTTAAAAAGGTTTAATAAAATTTATCTAAAACGACAAAGATAAAGCTAGTAATTTTACAGATCATATGGTATACTATTCTAAGATTGATCTTTAGAAGAAAGAAAGGATGGGTTTTATGGCAAAGTTTGATGATCTGCTGCAGGCAGTAAAGGTTCATGAGGTTCTCAAGTCTAAGGAAAAGAATGAGAAAAAGTGCAAATTTTGTTATGTGATTGCAGCAATCGCTGTAATTGTAGCAATTGCAGGTGCAGCATATGCACTGTACCGTTATCTGAAGCCGGATTATTTAGATGATCTGGATGATGATTTTGATGATGACTTTGATGACGATTTCTTCGATGATGATGACGAAGAAGAGGAGAAAGAAGACGAGGCTAAAGAAGAGGAATCTGATGAGGCTGAGGAAAAATCTGAGGAAGAATCTGAGGAAGAAGAGTCTGATGATGAGGATGAAGACTGATCTGACATCAATAGGTAAGTAAATAAAAATGATATCCCCGCCGCAAAACGGCGGGGATTTTAGTTCAAGAAAAGGAGATGTGTATGAAAAAAGGCGAGATTTATGAGGGCCGCGTGCAGGAGGTCCTTTTTCCAGACAAAGCGATTGTCGTGACAGATGAAGGGGAAACTGCACAGGTAAAATATGGCATCCCAGGTCAAAAATTACGTTTTCGTGTAAAGAAAAAGAGAAAAGAAAAAATAGAAGGCATTTTGCTTGAGATATTAGAAAAGTCAGCTGATGAGATTGCCTGTCTTTGTGAGTGGGCAGGAAAATGCGGTGGATGTCTGTATCAGACGCTTCCATACGAAAAGCAGCTGGCAATTAAAGAAGCACAGATTAAGAAAATGCTTGATAATGGCGGCACCGATTATACATTTGAAGGAATAGTGTCTAGTCCTGTTGTAAGAGGATACCGCAATAAGGTAGAGCTGACATTTGGTGATTCTTATATGGGCGGTCCTCTTGCACTTGGTATGCATCAAAGAGGCAGCTTTTATGATATTGCGGGTATTGAAACATGTCAGATTATGACACCTGATATGCGTATGGCTGCAATGGCAGTGCTTGACCATTTTTCAAAGTTGAATATTCCATTTTATCATAGAATGCGCCATGAAGGTGTTCTTCGTCATTTGCTGCTTCGTTCTAATGCTGCAACGGGAGAACTTTTAGTCGCTGTAGTTGCTTCTTCACAGGCCGATGCGTCTACTATGCAGCTTGCAGAATTGACAGAAAAATTAAAGGCGCTGCCATTAGAAGGCAGCCTTGCAGGTGTTTTACATATTACTAATGATTCACTTGCAGATGTAGTGCAAAGCGATCATACGGAAGTTTTATACGGCAAAGATTGGATTACTGAAAAGTTACTGGGACTTTCATTTTGTGTTACATTGTTTTCATTTTTTCAGACAAATTCAAGAGGTGCCGAGCTTTTATATCAGACAGTAAGAGATTATATTGGAGAAACAAATCAGAAAGTAATCTTTGATCTCTACAGCGGAACTGGCACAATTGCCCAGATTTTAGCACCTGTGGCAAAACATGTGACTGGCGTGGAGATTGTTGAGGAAGCAGTAGAGGCAGCGCGTGTCAATGCCAAATTAAATGGACTTGATAACTGCAGCTTTATAGCAGGTGATGTGCTAAAGGTTGTTGATGATTTGACTGAGAAGCCAGATCTGATAGTGCTTGATCCGCCAAGAGATGGTATTCATCCAAAGGCGCTTCCTAAGATTATCGCATTTGATGTACCAACAATTGTTTATGTTTCCTGCAAGCCCACAAGTCTTGTGCGTGACAGAGAAGTATTAGAAGCAGCGGGCTATCGTATGGTAAAAGCAAGAGCCGTTGATATGTTCCCGGCTACTGGAGGAATTGAGACAGTCGCATTATTTCTTAAAAAGTAATAAGGAATCGTGCTTGTTTTCAGACGCTTGAGATGATATACTATCAACAAGATCAAAAATATGAGAATAAATATAAGGCGAAAGGAGAAAAGTATGGTAAATTATTCAGAAAAACCAGAATTGCAGTATCATATTCAGCTGGGTAAAGGTGATGTAGGCCGCTATGTGCTTCTTCCAGGAGATCCGAAGCGTTGTGAAAAGATTGCAGCTCATTTTGACAATCCAGTGAAGATGGCGGACAGTCGTGAATATGTGACATACACAGGATATCTTGAAGGAGAGAAAGTTAGTGTAACGTCAACTGGTATCGGCGGTGCTTCTGCATCAATTGCAATGGAGGAGCTTGTAAAGATTGGTGCCGATACATTTATTCGTGTCGGAACATGTGGAGGTATGCAGATTCCTGTAAAAAGCGGTGATTTAGTGATTGCAACAGGCGCAATTCGTATGGAAGGAACTAGCCGTGAATATGCACCGATTGAATATCCGGCAGTTGCTGATTTTCATATGGTTCAGGCACTTGTACAGGCAGCAGAAAAGGGAAAATATCCGTATCATGTTGGTGTTGTTCAGTGTAAGGATGCATTTTATGGACAGCATGAGCCAGAGACAAAGCCTGTAAGCTATGAGCTTTTAAATAAGTGGGAAGCATGGAAGCGCTTAGGATGCCTTGCATCAGAGATGGAGTCAGCGGCATTATTTGTTGTTGGAAATTATCTTCGTGTGCGCGTTGGATCTATCTTTTTGGTTGTAGCAAATCAGGAGCGCGCAAAACTGAACATGGAAAATCCAGTTGTTCACGACACGGAGCTTGCAATTACAACAGCAGTGGAGGCACTAAGAGACATAATAAGAAAGGATAAAGCAAATGAGTAATAACAATATCCTGGTAATCGGAATTGCGGGAGGAACAGGCAGCGGAAAGTCGACACTTACAAAACAGCTTGTAAATCACTTTGGCGATCAGATTACTGTGCTTAAGCATGATGATTATTATAAGGCGCACGATGAAATGACGTATGAGGAAAGAACACATTTAAATTATGATCATCCTAATGCATTTGACACCGATCTTATGCTGCAGCATCTGCGTCAGTTAAAAAAAGGTGAGCCAATCAACTGTCCGATTTATGATTACACAGTTCACAACAGAAGCCGTAATTTTCAGGTGATTTACCCGACAAATGTGATTATTGTTGAGGGAATCCTGATTTTTGAAAACAAAGAGCTGTGCAAGGAAATGGATATTAAGATTTTCGTTGATACAGATGCTGATATTCGTATTATCAGAAGAATCCAGCGTGATGTAATTGAGCGTGCGCGTTCATTAGAGTCTGTGATTTCACAGTATATGAATACGGTAAAGCCAATGCACGAGGAATTTGTAGAGCCGAGTAAGAAGAATGCAGATATTATTGTGCTAGAGGGTGGTATGAATCTGGTAGCAATGGATATGATTAAGAATCGCATTCGCCAGCATCTGTCTACACAAACACAAGTTTAATATTTTTGCTTTCAAATGTAAAATAAAAGAAGAAATTTTGAGAAAAACACGTAAGGTGACTGTTGACGACACAAAAGCAACGTGTTACAATGAACAAGAATCGGAGCGTTATCAAAAAACGCAGCATCTAATAAGGAGGAGTCGACGATGAGAAGGAAACAACTTTTTGCCGTTTTGATGGCAGGTTCTATGGCAGCATCTCTTGCTGCTTGTGGCAAGACTGACACAAAGAAAACTACAGCAGCAACTGAGAAGAAGACAGAGGCAGCAACTGAGAAAAAAACAGAGGTAGCTACTACTGAGGCTAAGACTGAGAAGGCTACTGAGAAGGAAACCGAAGCGGCAACTGAGAAAGAAACAGAGGCAGCAACTGAGGCAAAGACTGAGGAAGCATCCAGCGAGGAAGCAACCGAGGTTAAGACCGAGGAAGCATCTAGCGAAGAGGCATCTTCTGAAGAGGCAAGCAGTGAGGACGTTTCCGCACAGGCAGAGACAGAGGAAGAGTCCAGCGAAGTAGCAACTGAGGCAAAGACCGAGGAAGCATCTACCGAGGAATCTATTGAAGAGGTATCTTCAGAGAAAGCATCTAGTGAAGAGGCATCTAGCGAGGAAGCATCTAGTGAAGAGGCATCTAGCGAAGAGGCAACCGAGGAAGCATCTAGCGAAGAAGCATCCAGCGAGGAAGCAACTGAGGCAGAGTCTGAGGAAGCATCTTCAGAGGAAGAGACCGAGGCAGAGACTGAGGAAGATATCGATGGAACTGGATTTAAGATCGGTATGGTTACTGATGTCGGTGGTGTAAATGATGGTTCCTTCAACCAGTCCGCATGGGAAGGCTTACAGAGAGCAGGCGAGGCATTCGGCTGTGAAGTTAAGTATATTGAGTCTAAGGGTGATGCAGATTATGTTCCGAATATCGAGAGCTTCTTAGATGAGGATTATGATCTTATTGTATGTGTTGGATACATGATGGCTGATGCTGTTCGTGATGCAGCAGAGCTTTACCCGGATCAGAAGTTTGCTATCATTGATGATGCTTCTAATGCAGATCTGGATAATGTAACATGTATGATGTTTGAGCAGGAGCAGGCTTCCTACTTAGTAGGTCTGGCAGCAGGCTATACAACCGAGAGCAATATCGTAGGCTTCGTTACTGGAGCAGCAAATGAGACAATGAATTCCTTCGGTTATGGTTACTGTGCAGGTGTTCTTGATGCAAACCCGGATGCAACTATCCTTCAGTACAATGCAAACAACTTCGGTGATGCAAGTGGTGGAAAGACTGCAGTAAATACCATGGTAACAAAGGGCGCAGATGTTGTATTCCATGCAGCAGGTGGTACTGGTATTGGTGTTATCGATGGATGCAAGGAAAATAAGATTTGGGCAATCGGTGTTGACTCTGACCAGAGTCCACTGGCACCTGAGACTATCCTGACTTCTGCTTTAAAGAGAGTTGATAACGCTTGCTACGATGCAACAAAGAAGACTATTCTTGGAACACTTGAGGGTGGTGTTGAGACATACGACCTGGCAGCAGGCGGTGTTGATATCGCTCCGACCACAGACAACCTGTCTAAGGATGTTCTTGAGAAGATCGAGGATGCAAAGAAGGATATCATTGCTGGTGATCTGGTAGTTCCAAAGAATCAGGAAGAGTTCGAGGAGAAGTACGGCGACGTATACGAGCTGGACTAATCGGCAGATAATGCCATAACGAGGTGGCAGTGACATGGTCACTGCCATCTTTTTTGCACAGTAACTTATAAGTTACTGTGTGCAATTACGGCTGGGTGGTATCGTGATTAACTAAACAGCCAAAAAGAGGAGAATAGATTATGAGAAAAATATTTGCATCAATGACAGCAGTTTCAATGGCAGCAGCAGTAATGCTTGCGGGATGTGGCTCAAACAGCAGTGATAAGAAAACTACTACAGCAGCTTCAACAAAGGCAACAGAGGCAGCAACCGAGAAGAAGACTGAGGCAGCAACCGAGAAGAAGACCGAGGCTGTGACTGAAAAAGAGACAGAAAAGGTATCTTCAAAAGAGGCTTCTTCTGAGGAAGTTTCTTCTGAAAAGGCTTCTGAGGAAGCATCTAGCGAGGCAGCTTCTAAGGAAACAGAAGCAAAGGCAGATGAAAATGCAAAAGTCCGCGTTATTGATATTGACCTGACAAGTGAGCAGTATGCATTTGGCGTAGATAAAGAGCAGCCAGAGCTGTTAGAGAAGACAAATGAGTTCATCGCAAAGATCATGGAGGACGGAACATTTGATGAGATCTGTAATCATTACTTTGGCGATGGAGAGCCGGTTATGGTAAAGTCTGCAGAATATGATGAGTCTAAGGATCAGTTAGTCGTAGCAACTAATGCAGGTTTTGAGCCATTTGAGTATATGAAGGGCGAAGATTACTGTGGTATCGATATGGAGATGGCAGCACTTCTTGCTGATTATTTAGGCAAAGAGCTTGTAATTCAGAACATGGATTTTGATGCTGTATGTCTGGCTGTTGGACAGCAAAAGTGTGATATCGCAATGGCAGGACTTACTATTACTGATAGCAGAAAAGATCAGGTAACATTTACTGATTCTTACTATAATGCGTCACAGAAGCTGATCGTTGCAGCAGATGATACGACGTTTGACGCATGCAAGACAAAGGAAGATGTAGAAGCTATCTTTAAGACCTTTGACAGCAAGACAAAGGTTGGTGCACAGAATGGAACAACAGCTCAGTTTTATGTTGAGGGAAGCGAAGATCTTGACTTTGCAGGATTTGATATGACACTTGTAGGATATAAAAATGCTTCCTTAGCTGTACAGGATCTTCTGAATGGAAACTTAGATTATGTCATGGTTGACGCAGCACCAGCAGCTAGCATTACAGCAGCAATTAATTCACTGTAAAGAATTAGTATAAGAATTAAATTTAGTAAAACAGGAGTAATAGGATGGGAGATTTTGGTCGGAAAATAGACCGTTTTATTGAGATTTTCATTGAGCAGCGTGGATATGTCCGCGTGCTTGAGGGCCTTCAGAATACCGTTATGATCGCGGTAGTAGGTCTTTTGGTTGGTGCGCTGATTGGAACATTGATCGCTTCAGTAAGAGTAATGCCAAAGTATAAGCGTCTTCCGCGCGTACTAAATGGCATATGCAGTTTTTATGTTGGCTTGTTCCGTGGAACACCAATAGTTGTGCAGCTTCTTGTCTGCTATTATGTATTGCTTCCACTTATGGGAGTTCATATGACAGGTGTGCAGGTATCTATGCTTGTCTTTGGCTTGAACAGCGGAGCTTATATATCAGAGATGATGCGTGCTGGTATTGAATCCGTTGATCCGGGACAGATGGAGGCAGGACGAGCTGTTGGTCTTAGCTTTTCGGTTACTATGATCAAAATCGTCATCCCACAGGCTGTAAAAAATATTCTGCCAACGTTGGGCAATGAATTCATTGCACTTGTTAAGGAGACATCTGTTGTCAGCTTTGTAGGTGCTGCCGATCTGTATGTTGCATTTAACTTTATTGGAACAAACAGCTATGAGTTTATGGTACCATACCTTGTAATGGCGCTGATTTATATTGTGATTGTACTTTTGATCAGCCTTGGTATTAAATTAATGGAAAGGAGCCTGAAGAAGAGTGATAGACGTAATTGATTTGAGAAAAAACTTTCATGATCTTGAGGTCCTCAAGGGAATTAACTTTAAGGTAGAGAAGGGTGATATTGTTGCAGTTATTGGTCCTTCTGGTTCTGGAAAAAGTACATTCTTACGATGCCTGAATTGTATGGAAGATCCAACATCAGGAAAGATCATTTTTAATGGTGTTGATATTGCAGATATGAAGGTAGATATTAATGTTCATCGCCGTCATATGGGTATGGTATTTCAGCATTTTAATTTGTTTAACAATAAGACAGTGTTGGAAAATATTATGCTGGCACCAGAATATGTACGCTGTAAAGAAGCAAAAAAGCTAAAAACAGGAAAGAGCAAAAAGCAGATCCACGAGGAAGTAAAAAATGAGGCAATGGAGCTTTTAAAGCGCATTGGTCTTGAATCCAAGGCAGATGTGTATCCATCCAAACTTTCCGGTGGCCAGAAGCAGCGAGTAGCCATTGCAGGTGTGATGGCTATGCATCCGAAATGCATCGTCATGGATGAGCCGACGGCCATGCTGGATCCTCATGGACGAAAAAGCGTCATTGAGACGGCAAAGAAGCTTAATAAAGAAGAAGGGATCACGGTGATCCTGATCACTCATTATATGGAACAAGTGATCGAGGCAGACCGGATCTTTGTCATGGATGATGGAAAACTGGTTATGGAAGGAACTCCGAAGGAAGTATTTTCCAAGGTGGAGAAGTTAAAGGAATTGAGGCTGGATGTGCCGCAGGCAACTCTGGTGGCTCACGAACTGCAGCAGAGAGGAATTCCGCTTCCAGATGGAATATTGAACAATGAAGAACTGGTGGATGAATTATGTCGATTGAAATCAAAAATGTAAATTAT
>ENA-ORUQ01001899-ORUQ01001899.1-human-gut-metagenome-genome-assembly--contig:-NODE-1899-length-18242-cov-4.881894_pt1 | contig 18242 bp, 10 predicted proteins | sample MGYA00242081_ERZ509211 | MGnify/ENA primary metagenome ERZ509211 (study PRJEB26280, sample SAMEA2338785) | human gut metagenome | biome: human gut; feature: human-associated habitat; material: faeces...
TGCACGCCCCACTTTGCGGGAGATTTCACCCGAATTCGGTTGCCGTAGCCCGCTATGGCGCCCTCATCCGAGCGAAAGCTCCCACAAACTGTGACGCACATCTTGCAGAAAGCCTTTTTCAAACACGCTCTAGCCTCTTCAACTTCTTGCATTAGTATAACACACAAAAAAGTATCTTACTACAACAAAATTCTTTTAAAAAGAACCGCCCCTGCGGGCGAATCTGGTAGGATTCTTCCTGCAGGGGCGGTTCTGATTATTTAATTATGATTCGTTAATCCTGTTCTTTTTTGCGGCGTCTTCTGGTTGTTTCTTCGATTGCGAGAGCTGCAACAAAGAGCAATGCCATATAGAAGCCGATTGGTGTGTCATCACCTGTCTTAACACCTGTGGAGGTGCCTGGGATTGGTGTAGGAGTTATTGTCTCCTCAGGAGTTACAGTAGGTGTTGCTTCCGGCTGTTCCTTGTTGATGATGGTTACCTCTGCATTGAGATTATTTTCATCAAACAGTACATTTCCATTTTCAACAGTTACTGTATATCTGAATCCGTCTGTACCACCTACCAGATTTCCTTCTGCATCTGTCTCTGCAACATAGAGCGTAAAGGATTCATCCGGTATTACAACTGCCTGTGTACTCTCAGATACTGTGGAGCCTCCTGCAAGATCAAGTGTCAGGATGTTCTTCTCCGTTCTTGTGGAAAGAGTTGTGCACTCTTTGTCATCAAAGATACCTGCATAGAAAATCTCATCACTTTCCAGGGCATTTCCATCTGCACCAAGAAGCTTCTTGGTTACATTCAGAGTCGCGATCTTGTAGAATCCATCCGGCCATTCGCTGAACTGGTTCTCGAATGTGATGCTGCTCTTTGCGCCATCCTCAGTTACGGTGATTGCCTGTCCCTGTGGATAAACCGGTACATAAACCTTTTCATCCGGCGTCATGCCTGAATCAATTGCTTTTCCGGTTACATCTGTCTCACTTACATAGTAGGTTCTTCCAAGATCCAGATTGATAAAGGTAACTGTGGAAGAAGATGCATTCTTAAACTCAAGTGCTTTTACATCAGAAGCAGGAATTGTGCATTCTGCATCTGCGAAAAGTGCTGCGTAGAAGGTCATGTCCTTAGCGCCTGCAAGTGCATCGTTCAGCTTCAGTTCCTTGGTGATCTCAATTGCAGCGGTCTTGCTCTTTGTCATGGCATCCTTCATCTCAACTGCATTTTTGGTGTCATCTGCATCAACAGTGAAGGTGATCGGCTCTGCAATCTCATATCCCAATGGTGCTTCTGCCTCAACCAGTTTGTAGGTCTTGCCAAGAACAAGTTTCGCTGTGAGCACATGTGGTGTACCATCTGAGGTCCACTCTTCCACAACCTTATCCTGGTCATCTACTACCTGAAGTTTTGCTCCTGCAAGAGCTTTCAGGGTTGTGTCGTCTACCTTGGAAATGGTAACCTTGGTAGTATCGTTGACAAATTTCATGGCTGTCTCGGTGTAATCTTCTCCATTTACCTTGGTGGTAAGCTTCAGAGTTCCGTCACGGTTGTCTTCTACATTTACAGTTACTGTATAAACAGTCTTGTCGTATACGTAGGTGTCTGCCTCTGATGGGAGCTTTTCGTTTACGGTGTAGGTAAAGGTCTTGCCAGCATCTTTCTCTGTATAGGAAAGCTTGCTGAAGCTGATTGCACCTTTTTCGTCGTTCTTGACTGTCTCAATTACCTTGCCATCTGCATCTTTCAGTTCGAATTCGAAGGTTCCAAGCTGTTCAGCTTCTACCTTCATGGACTTCTGGGCTTTCAGTTCAAGGTCAGCGGAAGCACTGTAGGTGTTAGTGAAGGTAACTGCTCCAGTGAGGTCTTCACTCTTTACAGGTTCGCCGTTCTTTGTAACAGAAGTAACTTTCGCTGTTAACTTGCCTGCATTGTCGTCTGTTACGTCTACTTTTACAACGTATTTGCTTTCATCATACTGGTATGCCGGTTTCTCATCTTTTACTTCAGTGATCTGGTAATAATGGGTTCCGGATTCCTTATATGTGATGATTGGGAATGTGATGGCGCCGCCGTTAGCATTCTTCACAGTTTCGCTGTAACCATTTTCTACTGCCTTTCCATCTGCATCCATTTCTGTTGCCTGGAAGCTGAACTGCTCTTCCTCCAGTGTCTGGCCTTCCAGAGTCTTGGTTGCACCAAGAGCGATCTGACCAGATGTGGTGTATGTGTTGGTAAATTCCATACCTGTTACAGTGGCATCCTCGGAAGTTGCCTCGGAGGAATGGATGACTGGGGTTACGGTTAAGGTACCGTTGCCTGCGTCTTCTACGGTTACGTTGATTGTGTAGATGGTGTCGTCATAGGTGTAACCTGCTGCGTCACCTTTTACTTCCCGTACTTTGTACTTGTGGGTACCAAGATCGTTCTTTTCTCCATTAAGCTGATAACTAATCGGAGCAAACTCTACTTTTCCCTCTGCATCATTGCTTTGAGTCTGGATTACATTCTCTGTTTTGTCTTTAATTTCAATAAGTTCGAATTCAAACTGACCTGCCTGAAGCGGAGTTTCTGCTGAAACCAATTTCTTTACCGCATCCACTTTCAGCTCACCCGTTGCCTCTATCATCGGTGTTGGTGTCGCTGTCGCTGTTGGCACTGGTGTCGGTGTCGCTGTTGGCACTGGTGTTGGTGTCGCTGTCGGCACTGGTGTCGCTGTCGGCACTGGTGTTGGTGTCGCTGTCGGCACTGGTGTCGGCGTCGCTGTTGGTGTTGGTGTCGCTGTCGGCACTGGTGTTGGTGTCGGTGTTGCTGTTGGCACTGGTGTCGCTGTTGGTGTCGCTGTCGGCACTGGTGTCGCTGTTGGTGTCGCTGTCGGCACTGGTGTTGGTGTCGCTGTCGGCACTGGTGTCGCTGTTGGAGGAACAAGCTTATTCGTCACAATAATCTCTCCATACAAATTAGTGTTTGCATTCTGTGTATTCGAATCAAGCTTTCCAGAGTTCACAGCATTTTGAATTTTAGTCTTTAACTGTTCTTTAGCATTTCCCGGATTCCAGAAATAATATTTTGTAGAATCTTTTTGATATCCCTGCGGCGCCTCCACTTCCTGGTAATAGTACAATGTATCCGCAAGCAAAGCCTGATCATTGCTATTTTCTCTTGGATAAACCAGACTACCGTTGGCATCAACCTCCAAGTTGTTTCCTAGCGTTTCAGTAGTTACAGCCCCATCATCGCTAATGTTAACCTTTACAATATCAAATTTCGCACCTGCCAAAGCAGTGCTCGCATCTTCCCGGGTTTTCTTCAATCTGATGTGCTGATCGTCTCCATTTAATCCTGCTGAAGACTGAACAATCTGATATTTTTTATTATCTGTTGATGTCACACTGTAAGAGGTTCCACCACTAAGGTTTACGGTATTGCTCACATCTATATCTTTTCCGTTTTTGCCTGATAACTGTGCATAAAATACCAGTTCCAAAGCCTTTCCATCAGGTACATGTACAACCAGCTGTCTTGTAGAGCTATCATATGAATAATTTAAAGCTGGTTTATCATTCTGATCTTTTATATTTTTCAAAGTCATTGGAAACGATTTGTTGATAACCAGAGTCAGATTATCGGGAATAATATCTGTCAATGTCAGACCCCCCGCTGTCATCGTATCTGGCAAAAGCTGAGCTGCAGCCGGATTAATGGTAACAATATATTTAATAAAATTAGTCTTATTATTACCTGAATCCATATACTGCTGGGAATCTTTCTTCAGTGCATTAAATTCAACAGTTACCGTATGGGAACCTTCTTTCGCAACCGTTCCATCAACAAGCAATGCAGCATTATTTTTAAAATCCACTTTTTGATTGGTTTTGTAGTAATCATCACTTACCTTTAACTTATAATTAAAACCATATCCTATTGAACCAATATCACCAAACCTAAAGTATACAACCCCACTTTCTGATGTATCAACAGTTACAACACTGCTGGGATTATCGACCGTCGGATAATCTACCCTTCCACCATTTCCATGAACTACTTTAAACATGCTGTCAATACAGTCAAAAGCTGTTCCCTCCGGAAGTACATCCTTCACTACAATTTCTTTTCCCGAGAAATCAATATTTGCCCAATTCACCACTATTTTATACTTAATTGTCTTATTTACAGCGTCATATTCAGCTCCATCAGCTGATTGTTTATTAAATATTTCACCTCCCTGTACTGTAAATTTCGCCTCCACCCAAGGATTATCATCTAATTTACATTGATTATGATAAGTATATCTGGTATTTGACACAGTACCAGTAGTAGGTATTTTATTATAATCGTAATTGCTTTTATAGGTAATTATATATTTTTTCTGTTTCCCATTTTCGACTGTCTCGTCCGTAAATGTAATGTGAAAGCTTTTTTGTCCGTTATCAACCACTACTTCTTTTGATACTTCTTTTCCGGTCTCATCTGTAACCTTGACAGAATCAGCCACTAAAGTCATATCATCTTTTAATTCGTCATGAAATACATGTGTACCACTGGATGTGATTATTATAGTTGCTTTCCAATCTGCAGTATTCGCACCATTGTTATTATTTGTATAATAGGTGCATTCCTTTGTTACAGCAGGAATCGGCTCTACACCAATTTCTTTTGAACCAGTCGTATTCTGACCTTTTCCATTATTAAATTCATAACGATTGCTTACATTAACGTTACCAATAACAGATTGAACATCGCTGGGCAAAATTGTTGTATAAGTAAACACATATTTTCCCATATACTCCGTATCTGTAATTTGATATCCGTCTTTAAGCTGTTTTCCCGTAATTGTAAAAGAAGTTCCATCGTCTCTTTTTACAGTTACAACGGTATCATCCGGAATTGAGACATTCACACCAGGAACATCCTTAATAACGGCACCATTGATATTTAACGGACTTCCCTCATTTATGGTAATTGTCCAGTCAATTGATTTCTCCTCAGAATTATAACTTCCGTTCTTTGTTACCCATTTTTTTGTAAATGTATTTATAACCTGATTCCCGGATATTTCATTTTTTCCTTCTGACTGGTATGTATATGAATTGCTCTTTGTAATAGTAACTTCATTATTTCCATTATTATACATACTGTTATAGTTGATAATTGATGTCCAATATTCGATTACATAATTATCGTTAGCCGTCATATCTCCCAAATTAAAGATTGCTGTTTTTTCATCTGTTGAATAGACTGGCGTTATATTCACTTTGGAGTCGTTCTTTTTTACTATAACACTAGTTTTGTCAAAGGAAAGTCCATCACCAAGCTGATCTTTAATAACCACGTTATTCTCCGCATCACTTGCCTTAACAGAAATCTGATATTTTATTTTTCCTTTTTTATAATCTACATCTAACTGCTTTTTCTCAGTAGTTAAGTAGCTATTGGTATCCTCCTGAAACTGGAATACCTCTGTCTTATGTGTAACCGGATATACTACAGTAATTGTTTTGTTAGTTGTGATTTGAGTTTTATCAAATTTAAATTCACAGCTGAAAAAACCTTGGAGATTCGATAAGGAAGTAATTGCAGCAGCAGAAATATCCAGCACAATCTTTCCATCAGTCACATTATAAGTACCCATTAGCTCGTTACTGTTATTTAAAATATCTCCAGAAGACTGAACTGAGTTAAAAACAGGTGGTAACGAGTATTCATATTTTATGTCACTTGTTGGCTTCTCAGTATTAGGAATTTCATATGTAACATTTAAACGATAAACACTGTTCTGATCCAGACTTTCACTTTGGCTGATATCAGCCCACACTTCATTTGTTTTTTTCTGAACACTTTCTGTTTTGATCCATGCGCTAGGAAGAGTACTAATATTAATAGTGGAATTCTCTCCAACAGTGGAGCCCTCTCCAGTAGTGAGAGCCTCTCCTGCCTTTATTATCACAAACGGAGAAAATCCATTCGTCTGAATCGTAACACCTGTTACTGCTCCATTTCCATTCTGAGCAATACCACCATTTACATCCTGAACACCATTTCCTGTGATATGAAGTACATATGTTTTTACATTTTCTACATTGTCATACTCCAGATCATTTAAGATTGGATTGATAAACTGGAGATTTACTGTTGCATTGTCTCCATACGGAAGTTCACTTCCATCTTCATTTTCAAAATGCAGATCATAAACAACTGCCTCAGTAAGTGCCAGATTATTCTGTCCTGCCCAGTTCATTACTGCACCGATTGCATTATCAAAATACTCTGAATCTTCATCATACTGTTTCGCAACCAAAACTGCCTTTTCACTGATTGGTGTAGAAAGACTTACATTAGCAATTGCATTGTCTACTGACACATCAGAAAATTCTGTAGTCTCAGCAGGTGTCTCCGTAACCTCCGGTGTTGGTGTCTCACTTGGGGACGCGCTGACTTCTGGTGTAGGAGTTGCAGTTGCCTCAGCAGCTGGTGTTGCTGTAGCTTCCGGTGCTGCAGGCACTTCCGTCACTTCTGCTGGTGCCGCTGTGGGCTCTGTTGCAGGTGCTTCTGTCGGAGCTGCTGTAGGCGCCTCTGTTGGCTGCTCGGCTGGTGCTTCCGTTGGCTGCTCTGCTGGCGCTTCTGTTGGCTGCTCGGCAGGTGCTTCCGTTGGCTCCTGAGCTTGTTCCGCAGCAGGAGTTTCCTGCACTTGCTGAGGTTCTTCCTGTTTCTCAGCAACCGGTTCCGCTCCCTCTGTTGCGTATGTTTCTGCTTCGTTTTCAGACGGAGTCGGTGTTGCCGTCGCGTCCTCAACGTAGGTATCGTCCGTTGCCAGAACAGTCAGACTGGACTGCTGGAATATCATAGATACCGCCAGAAGTATGGCAAAAAACGATTTCAGCCTTGAATTCTTTTTCATGTTACAGCCTCCTTTTTAAGATTGGGTTTTCCTTTTTTCAGTGTGGTTTTGCAGGCAGAACCAGCCCCAAACCCATTTTCATCATCATATCACACTGATTTTAAAGGAGCAATAATTTATGATCACCTGAAAAATCCCTGTTTTCTGCTGTTTCACTAAGAAACCGGGCACGAATCGGTCTTTTTTTCGTATTTTTATAGTGTGTATTTTAGTGTACTGTCGCTATTTTTGACTTTTTATTGAAAAAAGCACACAATTTCTTATTTTTTCTGTTTTCACAGGACAAAAAAACTACATGTTTACTCCATTTTCCCCTGTTTGAATTTCATCATTTTGCACAATTTCACTCCCTGTTTTCTAAACTATATTCGCTCCAATTTTCGTATTTACTCATGGTGTATCTTGATGTATGCTCTTTCGTGTGCTATAATAAATGCCAGAAAACCAATGCACTTATACAATTGACAAACAAGGAATACGCACCATCTTCATTTTCAAATGATAAAGCATACAGGAGGACCCCCTATGTTTCTCAAAAAGACCCCTAAGGCAAAGGGAACTTACCTTGCCATCACCGAATCCTACTACGATAAAGAGAAGAAAGCCACTCGTCAGAAAACCATTATGGGGTTGGGATATCTGGAAGATTTAAAGAAGGATTACCCGGATCCCATCAGCCATTTCGAGAAGGTTGTGGCTGATATGAACCAGGAACGAGAAGCCAAAAAGAACTCTGTGGTATATGTTGACCTTACTACTGCTCTCTCACCAGGAGAACACTCTCTGAAAAATGTAGGCTACGGCATTCTGAAATACCTTTATAAGGAGCTTCAGCTGGACATTTTCTGGCGTACCAGGACCTGGAATCTATCTCTCCCCTATAATATAGAAGAGCTTTTCCGATATATGGTCATTTCCCGTGCGCTTTACCCAAATTGCACCTGGAATGAAGCTATTGAAAAAGGAATCTACTTCGAAGAATCCGGAAGCATCTCAGACGAAGACCTGGATTCTGCCTTTCATGTTATTGTGAAACTGCAAAAAGATCTGCAGAAGTGGATTTATGAGCATTCCGGCAGCATCCTTTCCAGAGATACTACTTCTGCTTTTTTGGATCACACCAGCTATAATTTTTCCATTCCGGGAAGCATGCCCTCTGACACGCAGCCCAATGCCAGACGTACAGATTCCACCCTTCACCTGGATCTTCTCACGGACAGAAATGGAATTCCCATTGCATATGACTTGTCTACCAGTGGTACTGTGTTGAACCAGTCTGTTTTTAATGCCGTAAAGCAATTAAAGAGAGAGAATCCAAGAACTCGTTTTTATAATACTGCACCTGTACGTCCGGAGGAGGAGCCCTTTATTTGCAATGGAGTTCTGGCAGACGGATATATTTATGGTCTGCCTGTACATACTGCGAATGCAGAATTTAAGGATTGGGTTCTGAAGGATGGTTATCAGGAAATGAAAATTCTGAATGAAAAGCATCAGACTATCCCGCTTCTTTACAAAGAGCGGATTTTTGAGGATAGGGAAAAACAATTTGTATATTACCATGAACTTCAGGCCAGACAGCAGCGCCTTGCCAGGGAGTCTTCCGGAAGGCGCACCGGACTGAAGCTGGACGGATATACTGCCATTGCTACTGATAATCTGGAGGCGGATAATCTTGCCCCTTATCGTCTTTTCAGCGGACTTCGTCATATGGAGAAAATTTTCCTTGATTCCAAAAGCCAGTATGACTCCTCTGCTACCTTTATCTGGACACCGGATAAGATCAATGCCCATTTTGTGATTGGGTTTGTGTCCTTTACTTTAATGCGTATGCTGCAGGCGAAGCTTGATTTCCAATTTTCCATGGAACAGATTGGGATTTCTTTGCAGCGGTATAATTGTGTGCAGATTGCAGGTAATATTTATCAGTTTACCTATTATGATGTGATTCTGGATGCATGTGAGAAGGCGCTGAATCTGGAGCTGCATAATAAATACCGCAGCCAGCTCCAGATTCGGAGACTGCTGCGGTACTAAGGACTTTATATTTTTATATCTTTTTATACATGTCAGGCTTTTTCGCCTGGCATGTTATCTGTCTGCTCCCAGGCTTCCCTCTCCTGGAAAATGCAGTTCGTACATTTCCCGGGCGGCGCGGGTGACGATTCCAAGCTCTTCTTCCATCTTCAATGTCTGCGGAAGCACCACGGCAGTATCATAAATATCCGCTTTCAGCTTGTCCTTGGCACGCTCACTGCTCATTTTCATAATTCCAAACAGCGTGCTGTTATAAGCCTTATCAGACTCACTAAGCTCCATATACGTCTTCACCATATGGCAGCACTCCCTGTAAAGAAGCTCTTCATAATCCTTTCCCTTGGCGCAGATTTCCTGGAATTTCATTTTATTCAGCTGTTTCATGATCTCCTTACGTCCGCCACGGACTCCCATAAAGCGCTTGCCGCTGTCTTTATTAAACTCCATCAGCATCCACAGTGCGATCAAACCGTCAGCCCGGGTATCACCGCCAAGCTCAGACGGATCCTGATAACGGATGTCCCAAAGCTCCTTGCGGATCTGATTCAGCTCCGGCTCCTCTCCTGCCTCAATTGACATATTCAAAAGTGCCAGACGTCTGGCAGGGTCCGATTCTCTGTAGTATTGTGTAATAGTCGGGGTATCCATAATATTCTCCTTTATACTTCTTCGTAGGTCAGCTCGGTCTCAGCCATATTAAGAGCTTCCTCGATTACTTTATCCATATCCATATAGCGGTACATGCCCAGTCGTCCGCCGAAGAGTACATTCTTCTCTTCTAATGCACGGCGCTCGTACTTGTCAAAGAGCTCGTCATTCTTCGGATCATTAATGGGATAATACGGCTCTTTTCCCTTCTCCCATGCTGCCGGATATTCTCTTGTGATAACAGTCTTCGGCTGTGTCCCAAATTCGAAGTGCTTATGCTCAATAATACGGGTATATGGCACCTCATAATCGGTATAGTTCACAACCGCATTTCCCTGATAATTCCCCATATCAAGCACTTCTGTCTCAAAACGCAGGGAACGGTACTCCAGCTCACCATAGCAGTAATCGTAAAATTCATCGATCATACCGGTAAAAAGGATCTTATCTGCCTGTGCAGTGAGCTCTTCTCTATTTGCAAAGAAATCCGTCTTCAGGCAAACCTGGACACCCTCCAGAAGCTTCTTGATAATACGGGTATAGCCGCCCTTCGGAATACCCTGATAGGGATCCTTAAAATAGTTATTATCATAGGTATAACGAAGAGGAAGTCTCTTGATAATAAAGGACGGAAGTTCCTTACACTCTCTTCCCCACTGCTTGCGGGTATAGCCCTCTACCAGCTTCTCGTACACATCCTGTCCCACCAGCGCCAGTGCCTGCTCTTCCAGGTTCTTCGGGTGTGTGATGTGCATACGGCTGATCTGCTCCTGAATCTTCGCCTTCGCCTCTGCCGGAGTCCGAACTCCCCAGAGCTGATGGAATGTATTCATATTAAACGGAAGGTTATACAGTTCATCCTTATACACCGCAATAGGTGAATTTACAAAGTGGTTAAACTCTGTAAACTGGTTCACATAATCCCAGATTTCCTTCTTAGAGGTATGGAAAATATGTGCACCATACTTGTGGACCTGGATGCCTTCTACTTCCTCTGTGTAAATATTACCGCCGATATGATCACGCTTGTCGATCACCAGGCAGGTCTTGCCCTTCTTAGTAGCTTCGTGAGCAAATACAGCTCCAAAAAGTCCGGCTCCTACAATTAAATAATCATATTTCTTCATCTTGTGTTGCCCCTTTCTATTATGGGAATGCAGATATATTACGTCCGTTTTCTGCCAGACACTGATATACAATGTCTTTCATTCCCGGATAAAGATGTTATTATTATAACAAATTTTCAGAAAAAAAGGTAGCCCTTTCCATGTAAGGACTACCTTTTTTATAAAACTTTCTTAATGGTCGCATCGTAACCTGTAACACGCTTCACGATGGTCAACGATCATGCAACCGCATTATTTCGCAGCAACTCTGTCAAACTCATCTGTGATTTCTTTAGATGGAGCCTTCGTAACAAGACTGACGATCACGATCATCACCAGACTGAGCAGGAAACCAACTGCCAGGGAATAAAGTCCTGTATAGTTTCCCAGTGTCTGTCCTCCAACTAACGGAATATAGTCCCAGATAATAACAGTAAGTCCGCCAGTCACCATACCTGCAATGGCACCTGAAAGATTGGTTCTTCTCCAGAACAGGGACATTACCACGATCGGTCCAAACGCGGAACCAAGTCCTGCCCATGCATTGGAAACCAGTCCCATAATACTGCTGTCCGGATTCCATGCAATGGCAAATGCGATCACTGCGATCACAATAACCGTGATACGGCTTACTTTCAGAATTTCCTCTGTGTCAGCATCCTTCTTGATAAAGCTGTGATACAGATCCTCAGATACTGCAGAAGCAGTTACCAGAAGCTGGGAATCCGCTGTGGACATGATCGCTGCAAGGATTCCGCAAAGGAACAGTCCGCCGATAAAGGGAAGCGCAAGCTCTGAGGTAAACACCTTGCGGATCATCTCAATAAATACGCTCTCAGAAGAAGCAGCTCCGTTCTCCCCAAGAATAACAGGAAGCAGATAAGCTCTTCCGATCACCGCAATCGCAAATGCAGCTGTCAGGGAAAGAAGATCCCATACAATGGCAATCGCCCAGGATTTCTTCAGTTCCTTCTCATTCTTAACTGCCATAAATCTTACCAGTACGTGGGGCATTCCACAGTATCCAAAGCCCCATGCCAGCTGGGAAAAGATCTCTATAAAGGTATATGGTCTGTCTCCGTTCATAAATGGGTTCAGATAAGCGCCTGCACCGCCGGGCACGCTGCTCTGGGAGATCAGGTCTGTAAGATTGCCTGGAAGCAGGAAATATGCCACCAGCGGAACTACAAGAAGTCCGATAAGCATCAGGGTTCCCTGCACAAAATCTGTTACACAGACCGCCATAAAGCCGCCCATGAAGGTGTAGCAAAGAATAACCGCTGCTCCGATAGCCAGAGCTACATGATAATCAAGTCCAAATACGGTATTGAACAGCTTACCGCCTGCTGCCAGAGCAGAAGCTGTATACACCAGGAAAAAGATTACAATTACCACTGATGAAATCAGAAGCAGGATCTTTTTCTTATCACGGTAGCGGTTCTCGAAAAATGCCGGGATGGTCATGGAATTGTTTGCTGCGATGGTGTATTTACGAAGTCTTCCGGAAATACATACCCAGTTGAGGACAGTTCCGATAAAAAGTCCCACTGCGATCCAGATCTGTCCGGATCCAAAAGAATAAATGGCTCCGGGAAGACCCATCAGAAGCCATCCGCTCATATCAGAAGCCTGTGCAGAAAGTGCTGCCACCCATCCGTTCAGTCCTCGTCCTCCAAGGAAATAATCCTCTGAGCTGGAGGTCTTTTTCATGTAAACCGCGCCGATGACGATCATCATGGCAAGGTAAAACACAAAAGCAATCAGAATTATCACTGTTGTACCACTCAATTTTTTCTCCTCCTCTGTTATAAAATCTGCTGTCCCCAAATCATCCGGACAGCAAAATAACATATTTCATACTTTACCACAGAAGAGTATGAAAGTGCAAGTGATATTGTATATTTTTTTGAAAGTCTGCGCTTGATAAACACGGAATATGAAACTACTTATCCTTCCCTTTCAGATAAACATGCTTAATATACCACAAAGCCTTTTCTTCCCCCTTGTCATTGAGGATCCGAAGCAGCCCCTCTAACTCTTTTTTCGTCTGAGGATGTACAAACCACAGCTTCGGCTTGCTTTTCAGGAAATATTCCAGCGGCTCGTGATTGTCATATGCGTCCCCAAGATAAGTCCTGGAGGCACTGATCCGGTCCATCACCATCTCTGCCACATATCTGCGGGGCATTTTCGCCCCCATGATCACATGCTCCGGATCATTTATGGAATAATCCACCCAATGCTCATAATGATGCTTATTGCGCCCTTTATGATGGAGCCAGGCGGTAGACACGCCCGTATCCTCACGTTCTGCGTTATTTGGGCTTCTGTTTCCCTGATAATATTTGCAGCCCACCAGAAATTCCGACGGGGTATATTTGGAAAGGTCATGGAGAAGCCCCTGCTTGTAAAGTCCGATTCGGAAGCAATAGTGCATAACCATCAGCTTATGCTTTGTGATTGTTTTAAAGTGAAGCCATGGATGCATTGTCGCCGGACCTCCTTTCCTTATTCTCAGCTTCTGTCACAGTATTGTCTGAAGCTGCAGTTTTCTTCGCTTCTGCGCCTGGCAGTTTTTCATTCTTTTTTCCTTTGCCAGTATGCTTTCTTTCAGGCTCCGGTTTCTTCACACCCTGAAGTACAACCACTGTACGCGGTCCCACCTCCACGGCTCTTTCATAGACCTGGCCATTTTCCCCATAAAATCCGTCACAGGTCAAATCTCCGGTATCCATCACTTTCTTCCACTCCATCCCCTCTGGCAGATTGGGAAGAGCAATATTCCTGGTTTCCCAGTGAAAATTATAGCCTGTATAAAGGAAATCATCCTCACTTCCGTCCGGCAGCTTTGCATATGCCCCGCACAGCATCACGCCGATCATGCGGCTGGTATTTTCCATGTTGCAGAACCATGCACGTTCCCCATGAAAAGACATATCCGGGAATCCCTTGCCCAGGTAATCTGCCTCTTTCATGCTCTCACTCATATGAAGAACCGGATGAGCCTTCCGAAGTGCAACTGCCTTTTTTACAAAGGCAAGCATACTGGCATTTCTTCGCAGTCCCCGCCAGTCAATCCAGCCAATGGAATTGTCCTGGCAGTAAGCATTATTGTTTCCCTCCTGGGAATTGCCGATCTCATCACCGCCATAGATCATGGGCACTCCCTGGGAAAACAACATCATGGCAAAAGCAGCACGCATCTGGCGCTCCCTCATCTGACGGATCCACTGCTTCCGGCTTGGTCCTTCAATACCGCAATTCCAGGAATAATTATAGCTGCTGCCGTCGTTATTGCCTTCCCCATTTGCCTCATTGTGCTTATAATTGTAGGAAACAAGGTCATTTAAAGTAAAACCGTCCTGGCAGGTGATATAATTGATCACTCCATGGTCATCCGGGTTATGACGGATGCGGTACTGCACAGCCGGAACCATATCCTCATCGCTTTTCAGGAATCTGCGCATATCCTGCAAAAATCCCAGATTATATTCCGCAAAGCAGCGCTTTTCTGGTCTGCGGTTCTTATAAAGAGCAGCCGTATCCATTCCTTCTGCCATGATCTTCGTTCCTGCAAGCAGTCCGTCCTTCATGATCAGGTCAAGAGGTGCCCCTTCTCCCAGAATATGAAAGCCGTCCACATGATAATTCTGTTTCCAGAACTGCACTGCACGAAGTGCCATTAATGGATTAACCTCCGCCGGAAAATACATTTCCATGATACAGCCAATCCCTGCTTTGTGAAAAGCCCTGATCATGTCACAAAATTCCCTGTGGGGATCCCGGGTAGCGCAATAAGCACTCTTTGGCGCAAAATAAAGACCATTTCCATATCCCCAGTAATTTACCTCGTCTTTTTTCCCCTTCTGGGAAACCAGACCGTCTGGCTCCTTTGGCGGAACCACCTCCATAAATTCATAGGCCGGCATAAGCTCTACTGTATTAATGCCAAGCTCCTGCCAGTATGGGATCATCTGTACCAGACCGGAAAAAGTTCCCCGGAGACCTGTCGGCAGCTTGGCCTGCCTGGTGTATCCCCGGACATGTACTTTATAGAGGATCATATCTTCAAAGTCTGTTTCCGGTGCTTTCTCATCCCCCCAGTCATAACCATTTCCGGACCAGAAGCCGCAGCGCACCTTGTGGGGATCTTCTTCCCACGCTGCCCCAAAATGTTCTCTTCCGCTGATCCTGCTGGCACAGGGATCCAGATAGATTTCCCCGTTTATCTTAAAATTGTACTCCAGATTGGTTACATTTAATTTTTTCATAAAGACAGAAAAAATCCGTCCTGTACGATATTTTTCATCCAGAAGAAGCTCATAAAAGGGCTCTCTTCCCCTCTTCCTGTAAAGGAGCAGGTAAACCTCAGAATCCTCTTCCGCTTCCACTGCAAAATTATATCCATCTGCCATCTGGGTTACCCCAAGTAAAAGAGGATAACCGTATGTCACAACCACGCTCTTATTTCCCGGTATTGGCACTTTATAAGCCCTCCTGTCTTTGTCTGCTGTCTCGTCTGTAGCCATTTTTGTACACAGAGCACGTTTCCCAAAGGGAATCTGCACAATGCAATCTTTCTCATGAAATAAAATCATCCGATGATATCTGTTTATCCCCAGATCCTGCCATACAGGACTCCCTATGGTCTAAAATTTCAGATCCAGTTCTACAGGACAATGGTCGGACCCCATTATCTCGCTGTGAATCTTCGCATCCTCCAGATTCTCTTTCAAGGACGGAGAGGTGATGAAATAATCAATTCTCCATCCGGCATTCTTCTCTCTTGCCTTAAATCGGTAAGACCACCAGGAGTAGGCGCCCTCAAGCTCCGGATAAAAGTAACGAAATGTATCAATAAATCCAGCTTCCAGAGTTCTGGTAAAGCAGGCTCTCTCTTCATCTGTGAAGCCTGCGTTCATTCGGTTGGTCTTAGGGTTCTTCAGGTCAATTTCCTGATGTGCCACATTCATGTCTCCACAGCAGATCACAGGCTTTTTCTCCTGAAGCTTCAGAAGATAAGCCAGGAAATCTCTTTCCCATTCCATGCGGTATTCCAGTCTTCGAAGCTCGGACTGGGAGTTGGGCGTATATACGGTAACCAGATAAAAATCGTCCATCTCTGCAGTGATCACACGGCCTTCTTTATCGTGTTCCTCTATTCCAAGTCCGTAAGTCACGGACAACGGCTCTTTTTTCGTAAAAACAGCTGTTCCGGAATATCCCTTGCGGTTCGCGTAATTCCAATATTGATAATAACCTGGAAGCTCCAGCTTCACCTGGTTCTCCTGACATTTGGTCTCCTGAAGGCAGAAAATGTCTGCGTCCAGCTTCGCAAAGCTTTCTTCAAAGCCCTTGGTAATACAGGCACGGATTCCATTTACGTTCCATGATACAAGCTTCATGTTGTTCTCCAATCTGTAAAAATTTATATAATGCACAAAAATCCTTCTGTACATGATTTTGCCCATTTTTTCAAAGTTTCCAGTGAACTTCATTCACAAAAAACCTCTCATAGGATATTGCCTGTGAATATTCAATATATTCTAACACTTTCTTCATTATAACACAGATTTCCCTATTCACAAAACCCTATTTTTCTGGTACAATCTAAATATTGTCCGGGCATACCGTTACCAGTGAAAATGAAGCTAAAGAAGTCCCGGTGTTACCTTGTTTTACAGCATGAATATGCTTTTTCACAGGTAACATATAAATACAAATTTTTTATAAAGTGAGGTATTTTTAATGAGTGATTCAGATATGACAAACTCCTGCAGCAGCTGTGGAAGCAGCTCATCCTGCGGCGGTTCCGACTGCTCCACATGCGGTGGATGCAGCACTGACGCAAACCAGCACAGCACCATTACTCTTACCATGGAGGATGATACTGAGGTAGAATGCGCCATCCTTACCATTTTCCCGGTAGATGCAAAGGAATATATTGCGCTTCTTCCTCTTGACGAAGAGGGCCAGAATCATGACGGTGAAGTTTATCTGTATTCCTTCACCCGCACTGCAGAGGGTGCTCCCATGCTTTCCAACATTGAGAGCGACGAAGAGTACAATAAGGCTGCTATCGCATTTGACACTGTTTTACAGAATGCACGAGAAGCAGAAGCTGCCGGAACACCTTTAGAGTAATCTCTCCGGTGGTCTTTAAAGAGATTTCCTGTGGGAGCCTGTTTGAAAAAGGCTTTCTGCAAAATTTGAAAAAAACTTAAGCACAATAAAAGCAGGTATCTGTGATTGATAAATTCATCACATTTACCTGCTTTTGTATTTCCCATAGAACTGCGAGGGCGCCGCAGCGGGTTACTTCGTCGTACTTCCAAACCCGCCATTTCTCACATCTGTCACATCATCATCTACGGTAATCCCGTACTCAACGAAGATTCCCTGCATAAAGCCTGTATCTGCCTTCAATTCTACCACTTTGTTCTCATTGGTGTCATTTGTCAGCTTGGCAAAAATATGACCTTCATTGTCAGAATAAAAATAATCGCTGTCAATAATCCCCACCGTATTATTCAGCTGCAGACGGAATTTAAATCCCAGGCCGCTTCTTGGATAGCATTTCAGCACCCACTCCTGATCCATCTCCACACGGATCCCGGTCGGAATCTTGATGGTCTCTCCTGGCTTAATGGTAAAATCAGCCAGGGAAAAGAAATCATAGCCTGCGCTTCCGGCAGTAGCTCGTCTTGGAAGACGGATTCCCTCATAAATCTTCTCTGCCTCATCAGCAGACACGCCCTCAAAAGTATCCATCCAGTCTGCCACAAAGCGCTCTTTACTTACTTTATGAAATTTTGCAATTCTCTTCATGTTTCCTCCTGTTTATCCCGTGCAGACGCATTTTCCAAAGCTCCGGCTCTGCAGCGGATATAAAGAATGCCGGGCACATCTGTCCGGCATCCCCCAAGCTGTCACTGTGCTTTTCCTACACAGTGGCCTTGCATTTTATTCTTATTTTGCCTCTGCCGGAACATCCTTGATGCTGAAGCTCATTCTTCCCATCTTGTCTTTTCCAAGGCATACAACAGTCACTTTATCTCCAAGTGTAAGAACATCCTCTACGCGGTTGATTCTCTCCTTGCAGATCTTGGAAATGTGAACCATTCCCTCTTTGCCAGGTGCGAACTCAACAAATGCGCCAAACTCCTTGATGCTTACAACCTGTCCGGTGAGGATCTGTCCCTGCTCGAAGTCAGAAGCAATGATTTCAACCATACGCTTTGCTTCCTGCATGTTCTTATCATCTACGCCGCAGATAGATACAGCACCCTCATCTGTGATATCGATCTTAACGCCTGTGCGCTCGATGATGGTGTTGATGGTCTTACCTCTCTGTCCAACAACATCACCGATCTTCTGAGGATCGATCTGGATCTGGATGATCTTCGGAGCATATTCACCTACAGCTGTACGTGGAGCTGCGATGCATTTCTCCATAACTTCTGTCAGGATATATTCTCTTGCTTCTTTTGTACGTCTGATCGCTTCTTCTACGATCGGTCTTGTCAGTCCATGGATCTTGATATCCATCTGGATTG
>ENA-ORUQ01001908-ORUQ01001908.1-human-gut-metagenome-genome-assembly--contig:-NODE-1908-length-18162-cov-5.274479_pt1 | contig 18162 bp, 12 predicted proteins | sample MGYA00242081_ERZ509211 | MGnify/ENA primary metagenome ERZ509211 (study PRJEB26280, sample SAMEA2338785) | human gut metagenome | biome: human gut; feature: human-associated habitat; material: faeces...
TCGGAGCTGACCTGATCACAATGTGCTCTATGCTTCGTATCCCGGTATCCATGCACAACGTACCGGAAAAAGATATCTATCGTCCGGCAGCATGGAATGCATTCGGAATGGATAAAGAAGGTGCAGACTTCCGTGCTTGCAAGAACTACGGACCACTGTACAAATAATAAAACAGGCTTTATTTGAAATGCCATGATAAACGCAATGACCTCGGAGAATCCTCCGGGGTCGTTGTATTTCAGGGAGATATTATCCATACTGTAAATGTGTCGAAAAATATCAGTTTTTTATTGCTTTTTTATGACAAAAAAGGATTATCATTGTGCGGTGTCTGTGGTATGATAGGTGCAGAATTTCAATAAGTTATAACTTTTTGAAAATACGGAAGATATACGGAGTGAAGGGGAGAAAATAAAATGAAGAAACTGGCAAAGAGTCTTCTGGTTATTTTGATGGGGCTTTGTATGAGCGTCAATGTCATGGCAGATGTGCAGACAGGTAAGACAGAACCGGATTACAGCACAGACTATTATATGATCGTGGAATCAAAGGCAGGAGGAATTGATTTTTATTCACAGCCGGATTTTGATTCAACGAAGCTGAATGATGAGCAGATACCAAATGGTACGGCGCTTCATATTACAGGAGAGGCTGAAGATACAGAGAATAGCCGGATCTGGGGGTATACAGAATATCATAAGATGAAAGGTTATGCACCGCTGGATGAATGCCGCCCGGCGCAGTCCCGGAAGGAAGCCATTGATTCAGAACTGTATATTGCAGGAAAGGATCATGTAAATTATAGTGCGGATTATGATGTAAAAGCTTATGCAGAAGAAGGCACGCAGAAGCTTTATCAGGGACCGGGCGAGAAATACGGCGAGGTCCCGGGTGTACGCGACATCGAAAACGGAGAAACGCTTCATATTACACAAGATGCCGAAATGGTGGACGGAAGTCACTGGGGTGTGACAACGGTAGATGGAACCGAGGGCTGGATGAATCTGGAGAAGACAGAAGAATGGCTGAAAGAACATCCGGAAGCACAGACAGAAAGCGTCGATGCTGAAGCGGCAGCAGAAAATGCAGTCAGCGCAGAGCCTGTCGAGGATTCAGGAGAGACAACAGCTTCGAAAACAACGGAAAAATCAGCGACGGCAACCACACCGAAAGCGACCGAGACACCGAAAGTGACAGCAACTCCGAAACCGACTGAGACTCCGGCACCGACCGCAGCTACAGAAGCGACTGAGACACCGGCGGCAACAGCAACAGCTGAACCGGAAAAAGAAGATACAGAAGCTGCACAGGATGAGACAGATGCCGTGAGCCGTCAGGCTTCCGGACAGGATGTCAGAAGTACATCCGGCCACTGGTACCAGAATCCGTTTATCTGGATCATTGCGGTGGCAGTTCTGGCAGTAGCAGGATTATTGATCTATCATTATAAGAAAAGATAAGGAGTAATGATCATTCATAAGAAAAGATAGAGAGTAATGATCATTCATAAGTTTACGGAGGAGAGGCCTGAAAAGGCTTCTCTTTTTGCGTGATGAATGAGGTTTTGGGGTAAGCAGTTGACTTGCATTGCACTTACTAAAACCGGAATCAACGGATTCTGGGACTTCCGTTGACTCTGATGGGAGTTACTTATGCTTGAAGCATCCAATTTTAGTGTTTGCAATGCCTCGGAATAGACTTACTATAATAAAAGTCATCCGATTTTAGCGTTTGCAATGCCTCGGAATACACTTACTACAATATGAGTCATCCGATTTATTGAGATTTTGTGGACTCTATTCCAACTTACTATGGTCAGGGGTATTTGTTAAGCATAATTTTGTGGACCAAAACAGTACTTACTATTATCAGAGTCATCCACAGCCCGAAATTTGGTTACCCGGTATTGTACTTACTATTATTCAGACCATCTAATTTGCCTGATTTTGAACGGTTACCTGTGCGGAGGACTATCCAAAAGGTCAGTTTTAATATTAGGTAGAAAATGATTCTGATGCAGCCCCGGCAACGACAACTTATGACTGTAAACTTTACCTGGATCTGAACTTTGACGGTAATCTTTCAAAGAAAGAATCGCAGGACAAATATATGGTCGTGCAGGATGAAGACGGAAATGTCCTTTCACAGAAAGATTATGGTAGCGGAGATATGCGTTATGAACTGAAGCTTGGAAAGAAATATACCGTTACCAGAAAAATTCCGTCAGATTACTATAAGCTGATTACCTGGAAACTGGAACTGACAAGCAACCGTAACACCTATATCCATACTTCTGAGATTGGCTATGCAAAACAGCAGAAACCGGATGGGGTTGCGAAACAGACGATCAATGTTCTGCAGCTTGTTCCACAGGATAATTCAGTAAATCGTTCAAATCCATGTACATGGACACTTGCGGATAGCAGCAATTTTAAGAATCTGATAGCCGGAGTGCAGGACTTCAATATCAATGTAATTTCCAGAAATGTTACAGACATTAATAATGGAAATGTTCTGGATAAAAACGGACAGAAAACAACCTTTGCAAATCTGCTGGATGATCAGCAGATGCTGATCATAGGATTCCAGGATGTGTATCAGGATATTTCCATAGATGCGGTGCAGGAGATCCTGAAATTTATCCGATCCGGAAAGAGTGTTATTTTTGCACATGACACGACTTCTTATATCAATACTGATCATAAAAAAATATACGACCAGATCGCAAGGGACGGTTACAATTTAAATGGAACAGTAAACAACGGCGGAAGCATTGGTATTTATGCCGACAGATGGCTGTGGTATACTGCAAAAAATGAAAACTGGGGACTGTCGCTGAATACAATTCTCCGTTCGGTAGTAGGTATGGACCGCTATGGTATTACTTCTGATGCAACGATTGGAAATCAGACGGTTTCTGAATTGCTCAAAAAAGGCAAACCATTGTCAGATGGAAGTGTGGACTTTAAGACATTGCTTACGCTGGCAGGTGATGTGGCATATAAAAACGGTGATAAATCAAAGAGCTATGCACAGACACAGGGATATACAAATGCAATGTTGGACGGTAAAACGCTCGGTTCGGGAGATACACTGACAACAAGGGCAACAAAGGTAAATGATGGTGCGATCACGCAGTATCCTTATGTGATTGGCGACAGTATTACCATTGCAGAGACACACGGACAGTATTATCAGCTTGGGATGGAGCAGGATCGAGATATCAATGATCAGAGCGATGGAATGAACGATGTGGTTGCCTGGTATTGTCTGACGGATAATTATTATAAGAATTCACCAAATGATGTTCGAAATAATTATTATCTGTACAGTAAGGGGAATGTTATTTATACCGGAGCAGGACATCGGCGGGTACAGAATGATGATGAAATCAAACTGTTTATCAATACGATCGTGGCAGCGGCAAACGTTACTGCGGTAAAACCGGAAGTAAACTTTGTAAAAACACTGAATCCGGCAGCAGAGACAGAGAGCACCAGATTTTATATGACAGACCAGACATCATGGGATTCTGGTGAAGCAAATACACTGGAAGAAAATATGGATTTCTACATCAATGTCAGGGATTACAATATGGTAAGTGCTGATTTAAGTCAGGAAGAACTTGATAAACAGGAGATGACTGTTCAGTTTTACATTGAAGATGAAAATGGCAGTGTAGAAGACGGATGCCCGACCACGAAGAAGGTATCTGATATTACAGCGAAGATCGGAAGTCTGAGCGGTTATGGAAATATCGGTACAATTGAGAGTGGCAGTGATGGCAAATTCCATCTGTTCCAGAACAGTGCCTACGCGTTGAAAGTTTCTGATATCGAACAGTATCTGCGAAACCAGAATGGCAGCAATGGATATAAAGAGTCCTGTAAGCTGTATGCGAAAGTTTCCAGTACTGTATATCTGTACGGTCAGGAACATACAAGTACGGTATGGTCATCCATCGATCTGAAACAGCGTCAGCTTTTCGAGCTGGATTAAAACAGGCAATAATAAAACCCCGGAGGTCTTCGAAGATCCCCGGGGTTTTTGAAAAAAAGATGGCCGATAATCAGTTGTTGATGACAACACCTTTCTGCAGCATAATGTTTGCATACAGAGCTTTTTCACTTGTGGAAATGATGCAGTAAGCTGTTTTGGCTTCATCATAGAATGCGAAACGCTCGATGTTTCCTACAGCAGCGTCTCCTCTGTCATCATATTTGCGGATGATTTCTTTGTATGTATCCCAGATCGGGGTTTCTACATCATCGCCAGGCATTACTTCCATCAGGTTTACCGGATGTTCTACATAAGTATCCAGTGGGAAAACTTTCAGGATTGCTTCCAGGATTTCCGGAACACCATGTCCGTCGCAGCGGATTGTGATAGCGTTTTTACCCATGGATTCTACCGGGAAGTTACCATCAGCGATAACAAGACGATCGCTGTGTCCCATTTCACATAATACTTTTAATAATTCTGGTGATAAGATTTCAGGAATACCTTTTAACATGTCGTTTATGCCTCCGTTCAGATAATTTGATTTCTCGTTGGCGCAGTCTTTTAAAATACGCCTTTCTATATTCAATTTACCTGTAATTACTGTACAATGCAAGGGAAAATTTTCCGATAAAAGATAAATATTTTACGGTTGACAGAATGCGGGAGGCGATGTATGATTAACTCAAAACGGAAACGTTTCGGTTTTGAAATTTTCCGATCAATCACAAGTAGTAAAACAAAAAATATACATATATCATTAAGGAGGAAAAAGTTATGCCACTTGTTACATCAAAAGAAATGCTGTTAAAAGCTCAGGAAGGTGGATATGCAGTCGGAGCATTTAATGCAGAGAATATGGAAATGGTGAAAGCCATCATTCAGGCTGCAGAAGAACTGAAAGCACCGGTTATGATCCAGACAACTCCATCTACTGTAAAGTACGGTACTGTGGATACCTATGCAGCAATCGTTGCAGCAGAAGCTAAAAAAGCATCTGTTCCGGTATGCCTTCATCTTGATCACGGCAGCAGTTTTGAACTGGCTATGCAGGCAATCCATGCAGGATATACTTCTGTTATGATTGACGGATCCAAACTGGACTTCGAGGCAAACATTGCAGAGACAAAACGTGTAGCAGATGTAGCAAATGCACTGGATATTCCATGTGAAGCAGAGCTTGGTAAAGTCGGCGGCAAGGAAGATGATCTTGAAGCAGAAGCTGACACCAATACAGATCCGCAGGAAGCAAAAGAATTTGTTGAGCGTACAGGTGTTACTTCTCTGGCAGTTGCAATCGGAACAGCACATGGTTTTTATGTAGGTACACCGGTTCTTGATAAAGAACGTTTAAGTGAGATCCGCGAAGTTGTTGATATTCCGCTGGTTCTTCACGGAGCATCCGGACTCAGTGACGAAGATGTAAGCGACTGCGTAAAACGCGGCATCTGCAAAGTAAACTTTGCGACAGAACTTCGTGCAGCTTACTCCAAAGCAGTCAAAGAACTTCTTGAAGAAAAACCGGATACCATTGATCCGAAAGCTTATGGCAAGACAGCAATCGCGGCAGTGAAAGAACTGGTTATGGCAAGAATGAAAGTCTGCGGATGCGACGGTAAAGCAGAATAAAAGCAGAAGGCAGTGAGGCGAAATGGCAGCGACCATGAAGGATATAGCCAGACGGACAGGACTTGGACTGGCTACGATTTCTTCCTATTTTAACGGAGGAAATGTCCGTGAAAAAAACAGAATAAAGATTGAGGAAGCTATCGAAGAACTTCATTACGAAGTCAATGAGGTGGCAAGAGGTTTAAAGACGAACGCGACCAGAACGATTGGCGTTGTCATTCCGGAGCTGAACAATACTTTCTGTGCCGAGATCATCACCGGTATGGAGGATGTCCTGCGAAGTCATGGTTATGCGACGATCGTCTGCGACTGCCGAACCGATAAGAAACTGGAACGGGAGGCAGTTGAATTCCTGACTCGCAGGCGTGTGGACGGTATCATCAACATGCCGGTTGATGAAGAGGGAAACCACCTGAAAAGGTTTCAGAAGACGGGTAAACCGATCGTTTTGATTGATCGAAAGATTCAGGGTATCAACTGTGACAGTGTGCTGGTTGATAATAAAAAAGCCGCCGAAGATGCAGTCCGGTATTTTATCGAGAGAGGACACCGAAATATTGGAATCATCGGCGGACCGGAAGAAGTTTTTACTGCGCAGGAACGTATGGCAGGATATTATAAAGCACTGGAAAGTGCCGGGATCCCGGTGAGTGAATCTCTGATCTGGCATGGAGACTATACGATTCAGGGCGGTGTCCGGGGACTTGAAGAACTTGTACAGAATAATCCGGAGATGACAGCAGTGTTTGTGACGAACTATGAAATGACTATGGGGGCCATGATCGGAGTAAACGAACTGGGCATCCGGATTCCGGAGCAGCTGTCGATGATCGGGTTTGACAACCTGCAGTTTGCGAGAGCATGTAATCCGAAGCTGACGATCGTAGCGCAGCCGACGGACGGCATTGCAAAAGAAGTGGCAAAGGTTATGCTGAATCATCTGGAAAATACCGGCGAGGCATCCGGAGAGCTTTTCAGTGAGAAACTTGAGACTGAAATCATTGCCGGAAAATCCGTAAGGGTTTTCGCATGAACATCTGATAAAGAGAAGGAACTCCGGGCAGCCGGAGAAATGGGAGCAGCAAAATGATGAAATCATATTTACTTGGAATCGATATCGGAACAAGTGCCTGTAAGGTAGCGGTGTTTGATAAAGAGGGCAAAGTTCTGGCCGCAGCCAATGGCGACTATCCGGTATACTATCCACAGGAAGGCTGGGTGGAGCAGAATCCGGAGGAATGGTGGAGTGCTGTATGCAGGGCAACGAAAGAAACCGTGCAGAAAGCAGGCATTGCTCCGGCGGAGATTGCCGGAGTCGGTATTGACGGACAGAGCTGGTCTGCCATCGCACTCGACAAAGAGGGCAAAGTACTTACCAATACACCGATCTGGATGGACACCCGTGCGCAGGAAATTTGTGAACGGCTGAATAAGGAAATCGGTGAGGATAAAATCTTTGAAGTTGCAGGAAATTCACTTCAGCCGTCTTATACGACAGCAAAGATCATCTGGTACAAAGAAAATCTTCCGGAGGTTTATGAAAAGATCGACAAGATCCTCCAGTCCAACAGTTTTATTGCCTTTAAGCTGACAGGCGCGATCACACAGGATATGTCTCAGGGATACGGCCTTCACTGTTTCGATATGAAGAAGGGATGCTGGGACGAAGAGATGTGCAGACGCCTCGGAATTCCGATGGAATTTTTGCCGGAGATCTGCGAATGTGACCATATCGCAGGTACCGTGACAGCAAAAGCAGCCGCAGAGTGCGGACTCGCGGAAGGAACCCCGGTTGTAGCAGGTGGTCTGGATGCAGCCTGTGGAACTCTGGGTGCAGGTGTCATTCATCCGGGAGAAACACAGGAACAGGGTGGACAGGCAGGTGGAATGAGCATCTGCATTGATGAATACAAAGCAGATCCACGACTGATCCTCGGGTATCATGTCATTCCGGGTAAATGGCTTTTGCAGGGCGGAACGACCGGTGGCGGCGGAGTGATGCGCTGGTTTGAACGTGAATTTGCCGATTATGAGCGAATGATGAAGGAACAGACAGGAGCATCTTCTTTGAATCAGCTCAATGAGATTGCAGAAAAAATCAATCCGGGCAGTGACGGAGTCGTATTCCTTCCATATATGTCCGGTGAGCGTTCCCCAATCTGGAATCCATATGCAAAAGGTGTTTTCTACGGACTGGATTTTGCAAAGACCAAAGGCCATATGGTACGTGCCTGCATGGAAGGCGTGGCACTTTCTCTGCGCCACAATCTTGAGGTGGCAGAGGCAGCCGGAGCAAATGCAGAAGTTTTAAGAGCAATGGGCGGTTCTGCGAATTCTCTTCTCTGGACACAGATCAAATCCGATATCACAGGAAAACCAATCGTTGTACCGGCGTCCGATACAGCAACAACGCTTGGAGCCGCACTCCTTGCAGGTGTCGGAGTCGGACTTTACAAAGATTATGATGAAGCCGTTTCCATCACTGTAAAAGAAACACGTCGCCATGAGCCAAACCCGGAGAATAAAGAAGTGTATGATAAGACTTATGAGACGTATCTTGAACTTTACAAGTCTCTGGCACATATGATGACAAAGTGATTTAATGATTTTCAGCAAATAGAATGTCCCCACGCGGGATAACTTACATATTTGAATAGTCAGGAGAGAAAACAGTTCCCGAGAACTTCAAGTTTCAATAAAATGGGCTTGTTTTTCCAGAAAGCGCAGGGGGTGCCCGAGGGGGCGACGCGCTCGTCCCCTCGGAGTAATCCCCCACTTTAGTGGGGAGCTTTCCCTCCTTTCACGAAAGGAGTAATATATTATGAAAGCAGCAGTAGTAGTTGCAAATGAAGATGTACAGTATCAGGAAATTGAAGAACCAAAGGTAACAAAAGGCGCCGTAAAGATCAAAGTCAGATATTCCGGCATCTGCGGATCTGACATCCCGCGTGTTCTGAATCATGGCGTTCATTTTTACCCGATCGTTCTCGGTCATGAATTTTCCGGTGATGTAGTAGAAGTCGGTGAAGGGGTAACAAAGGTAAAAGTCGGCGACCGTGTATCCGGAGCACCACTTCTTCCATGCATGAAATGTGACGACTGCCAGAAGGGCAACTTCTCCCTTTGCAAACATTACAGCTTTATCGGTTCCAGACAGCAGGGAAGCAACGCAGATTATGTTGTAGTTCCGGAGCAGAATGCTGTTCCGTTTGACAAGAGCGTTTCCTATGAGCAGGGCGCAATGTTTGAACCTGCAACTGTGGCTATCCATGGTGTATTCCAGAACGATTATCATGGCGGAGAGTATGTAGCAATCCTCGGCGGCGGTACAGTCGGAATGTTCACTATGCAGTGGACAAAAATCTTCGGATCAAAGAAAGTTGTTGTATTCGATATCAGCAATGAGCGTCTTGATCTTGCAAAACGCCTTGGTGCAGATGAAGTCATCAATACAAAAGAAGAAGGTTACATGGAAAAAGCAATGGCGATCACTGGTGGCAAAGGATACGGATTTGTATTCGAGACAGCAGGACAGGTTCCAACCATGCATATGGCCTTCGAACTTGCTGCAAACAAAGCGCATGTATGCTTTATCGGTACTCCGCATGAAAACCTGACCTTCACACCTGCGCAGTGGGAAAACATGAACCGCAAAGAGTTCAAACTGACAGGTTCCTGGATGTCCTACAGTGCACCATTCCCGGGACGTGAATGGGATCTGACAGCGCATTATTTTGCAACAGGCCAGCTGAAATTTGATCCGGGCTTCGTTTACAAAAAGATCCCGATGAGCCAGGCACAGGAAGCATTCCAGTTATTTAAGACACCGGGACTTGTAAAAGGAAAGATTCTTTTGTCAAACGAGGAAGAGTGAAAATGATACTGACAGTGACATTGAATGCCGCAATCGACAAAAGATATGTGGTAGATGATTTTAAAACAGGCGAAGTCAACCGTGTCCGGGAATGTTCTTACGTTCCCGGGGGCAAGGGCCTGAACGTATCCAAACCGGCATCTATTTATGGGGCAGAGGTTGTAGCTACCGGATTTGTGGGCGGCCATGCAGGAAACTATATCGAAGATGCGCTGAAACCATTCGGCATCAAAGGTGATTTTTATCATGTGAATGCAGAGAGCAGATCCTGCATCAATATCTGGGATGAGGTAAATCATGTGCAGACAGAATTTCTGGAGCCGGGATTTACACTGACAGAAGAAGATTTTGCCGGATTCGAAAAGAAATTCAGAGAACTGGTAAAAGATGCAGACGTTGTATCCATGTCCGGTAGTGTGCCGAAAGGACTTGACGGAACAGCATACCAGAGACTTGTAAAGATCGTAAAGGAAGCCGGCAAACCGGTAATCCTTGATACAAGCGGAAAACTTCTTGAAATGGGAATTGAAGCATGCCCGACACTGATCAAACCGAACATTGATGAGATCCGTATGCTGACCGGTAAACACTGCGATGACATGCAGGATATCATTGATGCGGCAAAAACAATTCACGCAAATGGTGTGGAGATCGTTGCGGTTTCACTTGGCGCAGACGGTTCACTGGCAGTCGGTGAAGAAGGAATCTTCCGAGCAATCGTTCCGAAGATCAATGCGGTCAATACCGTAGGATGCGGTGATTCCATGATCGCCGGATTTGCACTGGGCTTAAGCGAGGGACTTTCTCTCGAAGAAACATTAAGAAGAGCAAGTGCAATTTCCGCAGCGGCAGCGATGCGGGAAGAGACAGGATTCTTTGTAATGGAAGATATGAAGAAGCTGCTGCCGCAGATTGTTATACAAAGACTTTAAGCTAACGAAAACTATATAATCAAAATCAGGAGGAAATAAAAATGGCAGAATTTATCGATCCGGCAATCGTGCCGAAAGTAACACTTCCGTCAGGAGAAGAAGTACCATGTATGGGTATGGGAACATTTGGTTCTGACAGGGTAAACGCAGAAGATGTATCTGCAGCAGTTGCAGGAGCAATCCGCAGCGGATATCGTATGTTTGACTGTGCAGCATGCTATGGAAATGAGCATCAGATCGGTGAAGTTTTTGAAGCAGCGATCAAAGAAGGCGTCGTAGAAAGAAAAGACCTCTTCATTATGACAAAAGTATGGAATGACATGCACAGAAAAGTAGAAGAAGCCTGCACAAAGAGTATTCAGGATCTTCAGTGTGACTATGTGGATCTGTACTTCATTCACTGGCCATTCCCGAATTACCATGCACCATTTTGTGATGTGGATTCCAGAAATCCGGATTCCAGACCGTTCAGCGTAGAAGAATTCATGGATACCTACCGTCAGTGCGAAGAGCTGGTAGAAAAAGGAAAAATCCGTTACATCGGTATTTCCAACATGACCATTCCGAAACTGGAAGCAGTTCTTCCATTAATGAGAATCAAACCTGCAGCATGTGAACTGGAACTTCATCCATGCTTCCAGCAGCAGGAGCAGTATGATTATCTTGTTGCACACAACATTCAGCCGGTAGGATATATGCCACTTGGTTCACCAAGAAGACCGGAAAGAGATATCTGCCCGGAAGATGTTGCTGATATGCAGACACCGGAAATGCAGGAGATTGCAAAAGCACATGGTGTTCATCCGGCACTGATCGCTCTGAAATGGGCTCATCAGAGAGGAGAAATCTCCATTCCGTTCTCAGTACATAACTATGTAAGCAACCTGAAATGCGTCACAGAAGATCCGCTGACCGATGAGGAAATGGCAAAGATCGGTACACTCGAAAAAGGAAACAGACTGGTTAAAGGCCAGGTATTCCTGTGGGAAGGCGCAAAAGACTGGCATGATCTGTGGGATGAAGAGGGATATATTGTAAAATAAGGGAACTGCCCTCAGACCCGTTAAATAATTTGACAATTAAAAAAACTTGCGAGGGGAGTGCGCTCACAGTTGCGAAGGCCGCTCTCCCCTCGCGCACCCCACCTGGCCACGCAAAGCAAGCGCCCGTGTGGGGTATTTTATTGGGAAAATAACATGGTGGAGATGTGATTATGCTATATCCCTTTTATTGTATTTTTTTTAACAAAACTCCCACATTTCCTGTACCCAAACACCCCAAATCATGTTACAATAAAATACTGGGAAATATCCAGAAGTACATGAATTGATATAGATGGGGGAGCAAAATACATGTATCGAATACTACTTGTAGATGACGAAATCCTTGTTCGTGATGCCATCAAAGAAAACATCGACTGGAAAAGTCTGGACTGTGAACTTGTGGGTGACTGCGAAAACGGCAAACAGGCATCAGAATTTGTAAAAGAACATCCCGTGGATATTGTTCTGACCGATATTCTCATGCCATATATGGACGGTATGGAACTCAGTAAATTTCTGCATGACAATTATCCGGATGTCGTGATCGTGATATTCAGCGGCTTCGGCGAATTTGAATACGCCAAAAAGGCTATCCAGTATGGTGTCAGCGAATACCTTCTGAAACCGGTGACTGCCATGGAACTTACCGGAGTGATCAATAAAATGAAAGAAAAAGTCGATCAGCTTCGCCGTGAAAAAAACAAAATGAACAAGCTGACCGAAAATTCAGAGAAATACCGCAAAAATGTACAGGTAATCCGTTCTAAAAACATGGAGGCTCTGGTCAATTGTACCACCGATGTGAGCAAAAGCATCCAGCGCCTTGCAGAGATGGGAATCGACATTTCTGCAATCAGCTATCGTGTGGCTCTTTTTGATATCGACCTTTATTCAGGAATGTATGAACTGGATACCGAAAAACAGCAGGAAAGTGCACTCATGGCATTTGTTCTCTACAATATCAGCGATGAGATCGTGACACGTGAAGAAGCAGGATTTGCATATCAGGAAGGGAACAATCGTGTCGGAATCCTGTTTCAGGAAAAATGGAGCCGCAACTTCACCGAAAAAACAAGAGAAATCTGTCGGGAAATTCAGGAGAAGACAAAAGAAGTTATGGGATTTGACGTATCTATGGGAATCGGTAAATGGGTGAAGAAACCGGAAGAACTGGTACAGTCCCACAACATGGCGCAGGATACCCTGCAGTATCGCTATCTCCTGGGCGGAAATCTTCTTATTGATATGGAAGAAAAACATCCGGTACAGGAAATCTCGATAGATGAACCGCTTTCTGTTTTGAAAGAAGCATTAAAAACCGGGCAGGAAGACCTGGTCTTTCAGACGCTTGTATCAATTGAAGATTTGATTCGTAATGCACTGATGCAAAAAAGCCGTGCCTGTATGTATCTTCAGCAGGTTATACGAACCATGGACAATGCCTGCGAAGATGTTTCGGCAGATATGAATCAGATTCGGGAGGGCCGGGATGAGCTGATCCGCGAGATCACCGATCAGAAGTTTTTCGGGGAGGCCTGTGAGGTGGTTGCCCGTCACACCAGACGCGTAATCAACATTCTTTCTGAAATGAATACGTCAAGCAGTGAGCGTCAGGCACGTCTTGCAATCGACTACATACAGAAAAATTATATGGATCCGGATCTCAGCCTGAATAGTATCTGTTCCTATTTAAATATCAGCACCAGTTATTTCAGTACCATATTTAAAGAAGAAACCGGTGAGACCTTTACGGAAGTTCTGATCCGTACCCGTATGGAGAAGGCAAAGGAACTTCTGGAAAATACTACGATGAAAAACTATGAGATTGCTGAAAAAGTCGGATTTTCCGATCCTCACTATTTCGGTATTTCGTTTAAAAAGATGACAGGCTATACACCGACAGAATATGCAAGGGAGAAACGCCGATGAAGAAAAGGAATCTGTCAGCAAGGTTTATCGGAAGATTCAGCAGCATTCAGAGTGTTATTTTTGCGACGGTTGCCGTTCTGGTTCTGAGTGCCGTTGTGATCGTGACCGGTGTATCGATGCGTTTTACAAATACTTCTATTTTTGAAAACTCTTCACAGTATACACAGACAATCATCCAGCAGATGAACCAGAACATTGACTCCTACATCGATTACATGGAAAATATTGCCTATCTGATTTCGAGCAATGAGGATGTCCAGGACTATCTTTTTTCGGACGAAATTGACAGCGAAGGACGTTATCGTATCCTGAAACAGTTTGAGACCATTCTGGACAGCCGAAGCGATATTCGAAATGTAGGAATCATCGGTAAAAGCGGCAGGATGCTTATTAATAATGGAAGCAAATCTGTTAATCATGATCTGAATCTCAATACACAGGAATGGTATACGCAGGCGCTGAACAGTCCGGAAGGACCGACACTGACCTCTTCTCATGTGCAGCATATTATCAGTGGGGAACGTCCGTGGGTGATCACTTTAAGCCGTGGAATCCGTGACCGCAGCGGCAGCGGAGAAAAAGAAGGCGTCTTTTTTATTGATCTGAATTACAGTGCGATCAGTGGACTTTGCGACCAGAGTACAGTAGGAACAAAAGGATATGCATTTATCCTTGATGCAAAGGGAAATATTGTCTATCATCCGCAGCAGCAGCAACTTTACAACGAACTTCAGACAGAAAATATAAGTCTGATCATGGATACCGATGAGGATACGGTACTGACCGGAACTGGAAACAACGGAAAATTATATTCTATTTCCAGATCTGATAAGACCGGTTGGACAGTTGTTGACTGCACCAATGTGCGCGAACTCCTGAGCAAAAGCCGCCAGGCGCAGAGTATCTATGTGTTGACAGCGGTCGTTCTGGTGATCGTGGCGCTTCTTTTTTCCAGATTTATGGCAAGAAGTATCACACTTCCAATCCAGAAGCTGCGAGATTCCATGAAAAAAGTTCAGGAGGGAGATTTCAGTGTTTCTGATGTTGTTGTGGATTCCAGAAATGAAATCGGCAGTCTGACAAAATCATTTGATGTGATGACACACCGTATTCAGGAACTGATGGAGCAGAATGTACATGAGCAGGAGCAGAAGCGAAAGAGCGAGCTGAAAGCACTTCAGTCTCAGATCAACCCACATTTCCTTTACAACACGCTGGATTCTATCATCTGGATGGCAGAAGGAAAGAAAAATGAGGAGGTTGTCCTGATGACGGCTTCACTTGCAAGGCTTCTTCGCCAGAGTATCAGTAACGAGGATGAAGTTGTTCCGATTGCCAATGAAGTAGAATATGCACGTGGCTATCTGACAATCCAGAAAATGCGTTACAAAGATAAATTGGAATTCCAGATTGATGTAGATCCTTCCATATTACATATCCCACTGATCAAACTGGTGCTTCAGCCGATTATTGAGAATGCGATTTACCATGGCCTGAAGTACAAAGAGAGCAAAGGACTTCTTATTATAAAGGGATTTCCGAAAGACGGAAATGCTGTTCTTCAGGTCATTGACGATGGGGTTGGAATGGATGAAGAAACGCTGGCTCATATTTATGACCGCCACAAAGTAAATTATCATTCAAACGGAGTTGGCGTATATAATGTACAGAAGCGGCTGAAACTTTATTACGGTGAAGATTACGGCATTACTTACGAGAGTGTAGTGGGCAAAGGCACGACAGCAACGATCACGATTCCGGGCAGACAGGAGGGACAGAAATGAAAAAAAGAAAAAAATGGATGAGTATCTGCCTGGTTGTCTGTCTGATCGGAGGAATCGGAGGCGCTGCGTGGTACCGCCAGAAAAAAATTGAAGAAAGAAGAATGTCCCTTGTTTATATTCCAAAAGTTGAGGACAGCACGAATGATTTCTGGAAAGCACTGATCCTCGGAACCAAAATGGCAGCCAAAGAATATAATGCCGATATTGAGATCAAAGCACCGACAGAGGAAAATGATATTGAGCGGCAGAATGAACTTCTGAAAGAAGCTATTTCTGAAGAACCGGATGCAATCCTTTTTTCACCATCCAGTTTTACAGAATCCAATGATCTTCTGAAAGAGGCAAAAGAAAAAGGTATCCGTATCAGCTTTATCGATTCTTATACCGAGGAGAAAGTACAGGATCTGACGGTAGCGACAGATAACCTCGAGGCAGGAGAAAAACTGGGGGAGTTTGCGGCAACACTTCTTGGTTCGGATGATCAGATCGCGATCGTTGCCCATGTCAAAGGAGTATCAACTGCAGTCGAGCGTGAAGAAGGCTTCCGCAAAGGTCTCGGAGATCTGGCAAAAAATATTGTTGAAGTAGTTTACTGCGATTCCCAGTATGAGAAATCGCGTAAACTTACGCAGGAGCTTATGGAAAAATATCCAAATCTCAAGATGGTTGCCGGAATGAATGAGTATTCGTCTGTCGGAGCGGCGCGGGCAGTAAAAGCGGCCGGAGCCAAAGACAGAATCCAGGTAGTCGGCGTCGACAGTTCACAGGAGGCTGTTCAGCTTATGGAAAACGGAGTATTTAAAGGCCTTGTTGTACAGAAAGCTTTTAAGATGGGTTATATTGGTGTAAAAGAGACCATTTTGATGCTCCGCGGTAAGAGCTATGAGAAAGATGTAAATTCCGGGTGTGAGCTTGTGACACCGGATAATATGTATGACAGTGAAATCGAAAAACTGCTGTTTCCGTTCAATACATTGAAGCTTTCCTAGCAAAATAGTAAAAAAATATAAAAAGGGTTAAATATTTATGGACGAACCGTAAATATTTAACCTTTTTTTGTAAGATTTTCCATTACAATTGTGCAGCATTCACGGTATTATATAGAAAACGCAAGATGTGTGTGTAAAACTTTTAAGGAGGGCGAAAAATTGGAAAAGCTAAAACAAAATCCAATCGTGAAAAAACTCGGCCTGAACAGGATCTTACTTGTCTGCATCCTGATTCTGATGTTCGTAGTTTTCAAGGTGGTTCTCGGAAGTAAGTTCCCTGTTGGAGACAGTATCAAGTCCACACTGAACTATGTATATTTCCTTGGCTTCCTGTCACTTGGCGTTACATTCGTAATCGCAACAGGAGGAATCGATTTCTCCATCGGACCGGTAATGTTCTGCTGTGCACTCGTTTCCGGTTACTGCATGACAAGCTACAAGGTTCCATGTGCAGCAGCCATGGTAATCTGTGTACTGATCGGTCTTGCATTTGGTATCTTTAATGGATGGCTGGTATCTTACTTATCAGTTCCGGCATTCATCGTATCCATGGCTTCCATGAATATTGCAAAAGGTATCGCATCCGTATTTACAAAGACACAGTCCGTAAGCTGGCCACAGAGTAATGACCCGACAAACGGATGGTTCCGTAACATTGTATCTTACAAAGGAATTCCGGTAGGTCTGGTAATCTTCCTCGGAGCAGCAATTATCTGTGGAATCATTCTTTACAATACCAAACCTGGACGTTACATCCTCTGCCTCGGATCCAACACAGAAGCCGTAAGACTTTCTGGTGTAGATACAAAGAAATGGAACATGCTTTCTTATGTAATCTGCGGTGTTTTAGTTGGAATTGGAGCACTGTTTTTCGTAGCTACATATACAACCGTTCAGCCTGGTTATGGCGATCAGTACAACAACGAAGCAATTGCTGGTTGTGTAATGGGTGGTACATCCATGGTTGGTGGACTTGCTTCCATCGGTGGTACTGTAATCGGTGTATTTATTATCTCTCTTCTGCAGCAGGGAATCATGGCATTTGGTCTTGGTAAAGGACAGCAGATGATCATCACAGGTATCATCGTAATCGTAGCCGTTTATGCCGACGTTTCCGCAAGACGTAGAAAGAACTGATCGAAAGGGAGGATGAAACAATGGGTGACGTTATTTTAACAATGAAGGATATTGATAAGTCCTTTCCTGGTGTTCATGCCCTGGATCACGTTAATTTCGAAGTAAAACGCGGCGAAGTACATGCACTTATGGGAGAGAACGGTGCCGGTAAATCAACACTGATGAAAGTCCTTACCGGTATTTATCAGAAAGATTCCGGTTCTATTACATACAAGGGTCAGGAAGTTGCTTTCCACAATACCCGTGAAGCACAGGACAATGGTATTGTAATCGTGCATCAGGAACTGAACATGGTCGGTGACCTTACTGTTGCACAGAACATCTTTATCGGACGTGAGCCGAAAAAAGGTATCCGTGTAGATGATAAGAAAATGATCGAAGATTCCAAGAAATTATTCAAGGATCTGAACATCGAGATCGACCCAAGAGAAAAGATGAGCAACTTAACAGTTGGTAAACAGCAGATGTGTGAGATTGCAAAAGCTATTTCCCACAAAGCAGAAGTTATCATCTTCGATGAGCCGTCAGCAGCTCTTACAGAAAAAGAAATCGCTGACCTGTTCGTAATCATCAGAGATCTTCGTGAGAAGAACCTCGGTATCGTATATATCTCACATCGTATGGATGAGATCAAAGTCATCACAGACCGTGTAACAGTCATGCGAGATGGTGGATATGTAGGAACTCTGATTACAAAAGACAGTACAAAAGAAGACATCATCAACATGATGGTTGGTCGTGTTATTTATGAAGATCCTAAGGAACACAGCATGGTTGCACCGGATGCACCTGTTGTTCTTAAGGTAGAGAACCTGAATGCAGGTAAGATGGTTCAGAATGTAAGCT
>ENA-ORUQ01001913-ORUQ01001913.1-human-gut-metagenome-genome-assembly--contig:-NODE-1913-length-18100-cov-3.876808_pt1 | contig 18100 bp, 11 predicted proteins | sample MGYA00242081_ERZ509211 | MGnify/ENA primary metagenome ERZ509211 (study PRJEB26280, sample SAMEA2338785) | human gut metagenome | biome: human gut; feature: human-associated habitat; material: faeces...
ACACAGAAAGGGGTGGAATTCATGTGCCGTGAGATGGAACAGATTTATAGTGAAGGTATAGAAAGCGGAGAACTGAAAAAAGCAAAAGCTTCAGCTTTATCCATGGCTGCGGATGGAATGAAAATTGATAAAATAGCCCACTATCTTAATGTAAGTGCTAAAATGGTACAGAAATGGATTGATGAGAGCATGAGTGTTGTACATTAAAAAATTTGGAAGAGAAAAAGATGTAGCGTATTCTCTGGTAGATAAAAATTCATGGAGCTTTTTCACTGAAAGCAAATTAATTAACAAACCAGCCCGTCAAAAGGAGGTAGCTGATATGTTAAATATGGTTTCTTATGCGGAGGAAAATGGAAAAAAGGAAGGTAAAAAAGAAGGTAAAAAAGAAGGCGAAAATCGTTTGGGTTCACTTATGAAGGTTTTACTGAAAAATAAACGCTATTCGGATGCAGAGAAGGCATCTGAAGATGAAACGTACCGTGAGGAACTTTATAAAGAATATAAATTATAAGGATATTTAGAAACAGTGAATTTATTGATCCTCCAGCATTTGACTGCTGGAGGATTTTTTTCTTGATATCAAAGCATCTTTTTAATCTGTTTTTTTAACAACTCTATTCCGGCACGATATAAGTTGTATATTTGGCCCGGCTCTATTCCAAGTCGTTCTCCAATTTCTTTGTACGTAACACCATAAAATATTTTCAGCAGGAGTATCCGGGGCAGCGGAGCGGGAAGCTGCTGGATTTTCTCGATAATCTGTTCAGATATTATATTTCCAAGAAGAATGTCCTCTTCAAGTACATCGGAAGAATAAAGGGAATCTGAAATCCCTGCGATGGAATCAAGATATACAAGCTGCTTTCTTGCCATTACTGCCAGTTCACGTTGGACAATTTCAATATTGATGCCGCTGGACATGGCAATCGCTTCTGCACATAACAGACAACCATTGGCTTTTAACGTATCTGCCGTGGAAGATATTTTTCGTTCTAAACGGGCAAAATAAGCGGATGGAATATTTCGGAGATAATAAGTATATTCGGACATTTCATGTATGACATAATTTTTACTGTACGCATGAAAAGGCCGTGTCCCATTATAATGAACCAATGCCTTTAAAACCCCAACCATTCCGCATTGGTACAGATCCTCCTTATGTTCTGGTACAAAGCAGGAAAAGTTTGCCTTCATGATATGAAGTACATGGGACTTACTGCTTTGGACTGCAAGCTGTTTGGCTTGTTGGACCAGGCAGGGATCACCGCTCTGATAAAGATAACAGATCATATGGTCCCGCAGGGATACATTTGATTCCATCTTTTGGATTTCATTCCTCATATGTTTTTCCTCCATTAAAATATTTTTGCTACATAAAATGAATGTTGAATGGGATTCGTTTTTTGCAGAAATATCTGGAAAATTCATAGTGGAAAATCCTTGTATGAAAATCCGATGTTTTTTTTTACTTCTGACATATTATAGCCAGACGGAACGAGATAACCGAGTCAATAATCCCTGTTGTAATTGGAAGTGCTGTTTTTTTTCTTTTATAACATATTATTTCCAGACAGAAGGTTATTATTCTGCCTAACCGTACCTTGAAAAATTAATAAGAAAGGAGATTTCATTATGAGATCAAAAAAGATTTTCAGACAGGCCATGTCTGTAGCCATGGCTGTTGTGATGTCTGCTTCTTCTGTTTTTCCGGTTTATGCATCGGATACCGCAGGTGATACAGATACCACATCAGAAACAACTGTAGACCTGGCAGATCTCGAAAATGACTCAACGGTGTCGGAAGCAGAGGAAAGCGAAACACCGGAAACGGAAGATTACGAACCTTATGTTCTGTATCTCCCGAAGATGGAAGGCGTTGAATACAGCTATGATGAAAGCCATCTGGAAGCTGACCTTTCAGCGGATTCCTATGATATCCTCCTCTATGAAGAAAATGAACAGGTGGATATGACAGTCAAAACCGATATGGAGGTGGCTGTAGTTGACGCAATTACAGAAGATGTAATCGTGCCAACAGAAGACATCAAGGATGGAAAAATCTCTTTTGTTATGCCGGCAGCAGATCTGATGCTCCAGTTTACCAAAGATGGGGTAAAGCAGACAGAAGCTATTGAGGTACCGGCAGACAATGAAGAGGAGCCTGTTGTTGATGTTCCGGTGGAAAACCAGACCGAAACAGATGAAGTCCAAAGTGAAACCGTTTCCGAAGAGCAGTCTGAATCAGTTGCGGAAACAGAAACGGTTGCCGAGACTGAAACAGCTGCGGAAACAACTGCTGAGACAGAAACTGTCGTAGAAGAATCTGAAATCACTCTGCCAGAAACAGAGGAGGAGACAGATGTTCAGACCGAGGAAGAATCTGAAAAGCAGATTCAGGTAGATCTTCAGACTGAGATCCAGACCGAAGATGCGGATGAAGAGGAACCTCCGGCAGATCTGGAGTATGAGATTGTTGATGAAAAAGATATGGAACAGTATCTGATTCCGGAAGCAGGATCTACCGTATATGATTCTAACAAGAACTTATACTTTAGAGATACTGAATTCGATTACAAATCTTATGTCCCGGATACAGACGGCGTTGATCAGGCAAATGTTTCCTGGGAAAGCGGTGAGCTGAACTTCAACGAGGCTGGAACCTATGATATCATCTATAAGGCAGTTTTAAAAGATGATGAGAGCTATTTCTGGTATATTGATGTTCCAATGAACGTCATTATTTCCAAAGATGCTGCAACCGTTGGTTCTGACGGATATGAAGACAAGCTTCTCTTAAGACAGGATCTTGACCCGAAATACAAAGGTGAGATTCCGGAAAAAATCGGGGATCATATCACCGGACCGGATCTTGTTACGGTAAAGGGTGAAGAACTCAGCCTGAAGGACATCAACTTCGACTACGACATGGATGTATTTACTTATGATGTAGTAGACGAGGGCGGCCTCGATGTGAACACACCGGGCGTTTACAATATCGTCTACAGAGTAACTACTTTCCAGGATCCTACCGTATACTTCTTTATTGACTGTACTCTGACTGTAAAAGACGCAATCGGTTCCGAGAACGCCATGACAGTCCATGTAAAGAGTACCGAGCTGAAAGCATCTGTAACAGATGTTGACGGAGAGTCCTATGAAGCTGGATATGGCCAGGACGTAGCTGTTGACAAGAATCTGAAAGAGATTGTTGTTGCACCGGCCTGGAAGAGCAATCCGGATGTGGAGCCTGTTGTTTCCGTCCTGAAAAATGGAGAGGAAGCAGACAAGGAAGGCATCGTTGAGTCTGAAACAAAAGACGGAAATAATCTTATTGTGACACTTAATGAAAATCTTCTGACAGGTGATGACAAATACGTTTTCGTGGTAGATTACCCGACATACGACCCTACAAAGGGTGGAGCCGTTAAATGTAACGAGCGTAGGTCTGAGGACTTTATCAGCCCGCTTGAAGCAAGCAGGGCAGAGAGCGCAGATGGCATTGCAACGTATGCAGCCAGTGTATCCAAGACCTGGGAAATTACAAGCTATTCCAACATTGTAAGCTATTATGATTCCTGTACAAACAGAAATCCGGCAGGAACTGCTTATCGTGGTGCTGAAATCCAGTTCACAAGTGACTTCCGTAAAGAAGTTGCTGCCTGGATCAAGAAAAACGGAGCTACTTTTGATAAGACAATCCCGGAAACGATGGGAATTGAGTGTAATAACCAGGATGGAAGCCATGCTGCATGGATGCCGTCACTTGGATACATCTGGACATATGGAAACCTTACCTGTACCCTGGAAACCAACGCCAAAGGTGAGTACAGTGCGCTCCTGATTGAAGCAACTGCATATTCCCATTCTGGATTCCAGACATTTGAGGGTTATATCCGTGTCCCGGTATCAGACGCAAGCAGTGACCTGAAAATCGTTAAGACAAGCCGTGGTGAGTTTACAACAACACTGTCCACAGTAAGGCTTAACTGTACATTCTCTCTTTACTCTGACAAAGACTGCACGAAGAGAGTTACCAAAATCAGGTTAAATGGTGGAGATAATGCTGGAAAACTGACTAAGACTGTTACTGGCCTTGACCCTGGCAAATACTGGGTGAAAGAAACAGGAAGGGCAGTCGGACATACATGGAATACCAAGATTTATCCAGTTACGCTTACTGCGAACAAGACCACAACGCTGAATATCGAAAACCAGCCGTTCTTCTTTAATGGACAGTTCCTGGCTAAGACAGATGCGAACACAAAAACACCTCTTGCGAATGCAGTATTCAAAGTTACTGGTACAGCAGGAAAAACCAATCCGCTTGTACTTGGTACCTGGTACTTCAGGACGGATGATAATGGAGCCATCTATTATGATGAAGCACATTATCTTGCAAGCTGGAATGGAAATAACAGTGACCCGCTGATCAAGTATGGTGTGGACAATATCACTTATGCACTCCCGGCAAGTACAACACTTACCTGCCAGGAAGTCGAGTCCCCTGCTGGATATAAGCTTAATTCCCAGGAATTCACCGCAGGTACTTACTCTGTTGACCCTGGCGTTTTAACACAGCCCCAAATGGCTTTTGATCCGATTTCTGTTGATGATGAGCAAGACACTGGTAAGCTGAAACTCCAGAAAAAGGATAAAGACCTTGATGCAGCCACTACCCCGAATGGTGAGTATTACTCCCTTGCCAATGCGAAGTATTCTGTACGGGATGCAAGCGGCAACGAAGTAGCAGAACTTGTTACAAAAGCAGATGGCTCCACAGACGAGATTACACTTCCGGTTGGAGCGTATAGCGTTGTGGAGAAAGAGAATCCGCTTGGTTATGAGCTGGATCCGGAAGTACACAATGTTACCGTAACATTCGGTCAGACAGCGACTGTTGAGTCAAAAGAGCAGCCTACAAAAGGTGCCTTGAACATTCACAAGAAGCTGGATCCGGAACTGCCAGATGCAATTAAAAATAAGTATGATCTGACAGAGATTACATTCAGGCTGACCTACAATGCAAACCCATCTATTGTGAAAATCAAGAGTGCTGATACAAACGGAGATGTAAGATTCGATGGCCTGTATCTGGGTGCATGGACAGTAGAGGAAATTAGTGCCCCTCCGTACCACGAACCTATGCAGCCGAAAACTGTTGTGATCAACAGCAACAGTTCGGAAGCAATGGAGTACACTGTAACTAACTACAGGTATAGGTCTCAGCTGGAAATTAAGAAACTGGATGCTGATACAGGTAATTTAGTTGCTAGATCTGGTGCGACATTTCAGATTAAAGATGAAGTGGGTAACTTGGTTTCTCTTTTAATCGAAGGCGAAGCAGAGAAAACCAGTACTTTTACGGCTGATGAGGGCGGACAAATTACATTTGGTGAAAAAATTCCTGCTGGTAAATATACTCTTGTAGAAACGATACCACCAAAAGGTTATAAACTTGCTGATCCCATTGATTTCGAAGTGACTGGCGAAAAAACAGTTGTTTCTCTTGAAGTACGTGATAAGCGAGTTACAACATCTGTAAATATTAAGAAACTGGATGCTTCAACTGGCAAAAATGCCGGTGCTGGTTTCGGATTCAATATTATTGCTGACGAAGACATCACAGATGCTTCCGGAAAAACTTATGATGGATGGAACAAAGGTGCAGTGGTTGATTCCCTTGTTACTGGTGCGGATGGAACCGCAGCTTCCAAGCAGCTCTATCCTGGTAAATATCATCTTACCGAGACTACACCTGGTGTAAACTTCTTTGGTGATGCAGAGGACCAGGCATTCGAGATTGTGGAAACAGAAGTGAACGGTGAGTGGGTTGCTGAAGTTGACGGTGTGATCATACCTTTACATTTAAAGATACTCCGGTAATGAGACCGATTCAGGTTGTAAAGACCGATAGCGTAACTGGAAATTCCGCAGGATCCGAGTTCGTATATACCATTACGGCTGACAAAGTTCTGGATGGAACTGGTGCAGAGCGTGAGGGCTATACACATGGAACTGTCGTACAGGAAATCAGGACAAATGGAAAAGGAATTGCCACTTCCAAAGACCTTTACCTGGGTACTTACGTGGTAAAAGAGACTGTTAGAAATAACAACTATACTCTTTCCACTAAGGAATACAAGGTTGAGGTTAAGGACGAGGACAAGGCAACTACACCAGTTATTCTTGATGCCACAAATACCCCTGTAATGAAAAAAGTACAGGTAACCAAGATTGATGCAGTGAGCGGAAATCATTGTGGTGCTGGATATAAATTTAAGATCGTAGCAGTTGCAGATGTTCTGGATGGTTCCGGAAATGTCTATGAAGGTTTTGAAAAGGGTGCTGTTGTAGACACAATCGTGACAGGTGAAGATGGTATTGCAACGTCCAAACCACTGTATATGGGCAGCTACTATATCCAGGAGGTAGAAGTACCGGATGGAAACGGAATGCTCATAAATACAGAAAAATATCCATTTGTTCTCAGAGATACCAAAGGTAAGGATGGAAGCCTTGACGATATCAAGGATACAGACGAACCAATGGTTGTTAAGATTGATGATATTGCCGATCAGCCACTTATGAGACCGATTCAGGTTGTAAAATCTGACAGCGTAACTGGAAATGCCGCAGGTGCTGAGTTTGTTTATACAATCACAGCGGATAAGGTAGTGGATGATGCAGGTGTCGAGCGTGAGGGATTCACACATGGCACAGTGGTTGATACCATCAAAACAGACGGAAAAGGTGTTGCAGCATCAAAAGACCTCTATATTGGTACCTATGTGGTAAAAGAGACCGTTAGAAATAACAATTATACTCTTTCCACTAAGGAATACAAAGTCGAGGTTAAGGATGAAAAGAAATCCACAGCTCCGGTTGTTGTAAAAACCACAGATACCCCTGTAATGAAAAAGGTACAGGTGACGAAGATTGATGCAGTAAGCGGAAATCACTGTGGTGCTGGATACAAATTCCAGATTGTGGCAGCTGAAAATGTAGTAGATGGCTCTGGAAAAGTATATGACGGTTTTGGAAAGGGTTCCGTGGTTGATACCATTACCACTGACAAAAACGGAATTGCTACTTCCAAAGAACTGTACATGGGAAGCTATTACATCCAGGAAATCGAGGTCCCGGCAGGAAACGGAATGCTTCTGAACCCTGAGAAATATCCTTTTGTACTCAGTGATGATAAAAAGGATAATATCAAGGATACAGATGCTCCGCTTGTAGTAAAGATTGACGATTTTGCAGATCAGCCACTGATGAGACCAATCCAGGTACAGAAAAAAGACTCTGTAACTGGAAATGCCGCAGGTGCTGAATTTACCTTTACAATCACTGCTGAAAACGTGGTTGATGAATCCGGTGCTGTAAGAAAGGGATTTGAAAAAGGTACTGTTCTTGATACCATCACAACAGATGGAAGAGGAATTGCTACATCCAAGGATCTCTATATCGGAACCTATGTTGTCAAAGAAACTGTCAGAAAAGAAAATTATGTTCTTTCTACCAAGGAATATAAAGTTGAAGTTAAGGACGAGAACAAATCCACAGCTCCTGTTACTGTAGAGATTAAGGATAATCCGCTTACCAAGAGCATTCAGGTAACTAAGATTGACAAGGTTACCGGAAATCATTGCGGTGCCGGATTTGTATTCCAGATCGTTGCGGCAGCAGATGCAGTTGATGGATCCGGTAACGTTTATGAAGGCTTCAAGGCTGGTGATGTGGTTGACACCATTACAACTGATGAAGATGGCATTGCCACTTCCAAACAGCTGTATATGGGAAGCTATTACATCCAGGAGATTGAAGTTTCCGAAGATGGCGGTATGGCAATCAACGAAACCAAGTATCCATTTACTTTAAGTGACACAAGAGACGAAAACGGTAACCTTACCGATATCAAAGATACAGATGAACCTATTGTTTATCCGATTGACGATATCGCAGATAAGCCAACTACCCTGAAACTGAAAAAGACTGATTCAATCCAGAAAGATAAAGATGGAAATCCGAAGCTGTTACAGGGCATTACCTTCCGCATCAAAGCAAAAGATGCCGAGGACTCTGATGACCAGCTTTATGTAACAGATAAGGACGGTTCCATTAAGGTTGAATACCTGAAAAAGAACACCACCTATACCATTCAGGAAGTTGAAACAATCAAGGGATACAACCTCAATGAGGAAGTATATGAGTTTTCAGTAGATGATAAAGGTCTTATCAATGGCAGCGATACCTATGAGATCACCATTACCAACCAGCCAAATGAGGTTCACATCTCTAAAGTGGACATCACAAATGGCGAGGAACTGAAAGGTGCTAGTATGAAACTTACGGATATGGACGGAAACGTCATTGATGAATGGGTTTCTGATGGCACTCCGCACATCCTTTATGGTATGGCTGATGGAAAGTATCGTCTGGTAGAAAGCATTGCACCTGAGAAATATGAGGTTGCAACCTCCATTTCCCAGAGCAACCTTCCAGCTGATGAAAAAGAAAAAGCAAATGTAGAGGGACTTAATTCAGAAGGTATCTTTACAGTTGAAAATTCTCTGGTTGTTCAGCAGGTTACCATGAAAGACAGCCCGTTCAGATGGGTAGAGATTTCTAAGAAGATGATTACCGGTGATGATGAGCTTCCAGGCTGCAAGCTTACTGTAAAAGATGCTCAGGGAGAAGTTGTAGATTCCTGGACTTCTACAGAAGAAGCCCATAAGATTCAGCTCTCCAGCGGTGTTTACACCTTAACAGAGGAAAAACCAGCAGATGGCTACACAACTGCTGATACAATTACTTTTGAGGTAGTTAAGACCAGCGAAACAGATTACGCAGTAATGCCTGTTGTTATGAGAGATGAAGTCACAAAAGTAACAATCTCCAAAAAGGACATCACAAATGGCGAGGAGATCCCTGGGGCACACCTGGTTATTAAAAATGAGCAGGACGAAATCGTAGAAGAGTGGACTTCCACCGAGGAACCTCATTACATTGAGAAACTTCCAATCGGTAAATATACTCTTACTGAGATTACGGCTCCAGATGATTATGAAGTTGCCGAGACAATCGAGTTCGAGGTAAAGGACACCATGGAAATCCAGCACGTGGAGATGTTTGATTCTCCATACCGTGATGTGACAATCTCCAAAAAGGATATCACCAATAAGGAAGAACTTCCGGGTGCAACACTTGAAATCCTTGATAAGGACAACAAGGTTGTGGATTCCTGGACTTCTACCAAGGAAGCACATCTTGTAAAACTGCCCCATGGTAAATACACTTTAGTTGAGCGTAAGCCGGCGGATGGTTACACAACTGCTGAGTCTATTTCCTTCGAGGTTCTGGAAAGAAATACAGAGGGAGATATTGAAGTACAGCACGTGGAAATGCAGGATGATATTACAAAGGTCGAAATCAGTAAACAGGATGTTACGACTGAAAAAGAACTTCCGGGTGCCAAACTGCAGATTAAAGATTCCAAAGGTAAAGTGGTAGAAGAGTGGACCTCCACTGATAAACCACATTACATTGAGAAACTTGCAATCGGCAAGTATACACTTACTGAGATCACAGCCCCTGATGGCTATGATGTAGCAGAAAATGTAGACTTTGAGGTTCTTGACACCGGAGACATTCAGCACGTTATTATGTACGATTCACCGACACCAGTTCCTGGAACTGATGTACCGGGAACTGGAGATATTAACCCTGTGATCCCGATTGCCGGGGTAATCCTTGTTGGAGCCCTTGCTGGCATTGGAATTTACTTTGTCAGAAAGAAAAACAAGAAATCCGATAAGTAACACATAGGGGGTGGCGGCAGCCACCTCCTTTTTAATACCAAAGTATTCCATATCAAGGAGGAAATTTAATGGATATGCATACGGAAGAGCATAAGGATCATTTTTTACTGATTTTTACCATTTTTACGTTTTTCTTTCTCATAGGAGCCGTTTTACTGGGCAGCCTTGGAAATCTGTATATAGGAGCTGTTGCCATGGTTATTAGTATCCCATTGGTGTTGATCGGAATTTTGCAGCTAAACAGAATGATCCACTTTGCATACGGCAGCCTTTTGATATATGTTGCGGTTGCATCAATGAGGAATTATAAGGACGGTATCCATAATCCGGTTGCGCTTTATAAAAAATATGCAGCTATTTGGAAAAAAACGATAGAATGGACTGAAATAAACAGGACTGCGTTGACTGTTGTTATTACTGCCTGTATTATAATTTTCATAGTATACAGTAAAGGGGCAGTTGGAAAAATGTTTTTCATTTGGAATTTTATTCTTTCTTCTATTGTATTAAGCAGAGTACCCCGTCCATAGGAGCTTCCGCACCGCATGGGCGGGGGTGAATGCGCTTTACTTTCCAGAATCCTGGTTTTTGGATATACTGTTGGATCACCTGACGGCTGGTTCATTGACTGAACAGACAAAATATCTGCTAGATTTTTATATGCAATCCGTTTTACATCCGAACGTACATTTGGTATAATGATGTTATATAAACATAAGGCTTTACAATACTTCAGGAAGGAGACAGCCACATGGGTTATACAGTCGTACAGCGTGTGATCACATCAAACGATTGGGCATATAGTTACCTGGACCGTTTTGCCAGGAAAGCGAAGCTTTTGTATAATGCTGCCCTGTTCCGCATCCGCAACATTTTTACCGGATATGACAAAGACCACCGGACAGAGAACGAGACCGAAGTCTTTGCGGAAGTCCAGCTGTTACAGGGCTCTTATCCGGGAAAAACGGTCCGGAAAGTGATCACATACTATCAGCTGGAAAAGCTGCTGCGTGTGACCGGGAACCCGGATTTCTTTTCCGGGCTGCCCATGCAGACGGCACAGGCTGTTGTAAAGTCTGCGGTGTCAGATTTCAGGAACTGGCTGTCTGCCCTGAAGGAGTACCAAAAGCATCCGGAAAAGTTTCTTGGGAAGCCAAAGATGCCGAAGTATAAAAGGACAGAGGTCTGTACCTTTGGATTCAGCAACCAGGACGTAGTGTTGTACCCACAGGATACCGGCGTACAGGTAAAATTGCCAATGACCAGACAGCGCCTGTTTTTTTCCAACCTTTCCGCTGATGCCTGTTTAAGGGAAGTAAAAGTAAAGCCTTATTATGGCAGATATCTGTTACTCCTGACCTTTCAGGGAACGCATCCAGCCCAACAGGCAGAATGCCACACAGCTGTGCCATTGACTTTGGGACAGACAACTTCGCAGCCATCGTATGTGGGGACCAGTCCTCCGTGATCTACAAAGGCGGAGCTGTCTTATCCTCCTGTCAGTGGTTCCATAAACAGCGGGCAAGGCTTGTGGGGATCCTGACGAAAGGGTCTGCCTATAAGAATGCTTGTTCCCGTCAGCTGTCCAGCCTGTCCTATCACCATGCCAATTTTATCAAGGATCAGTGCCACAAGATCAGCCGGAGCATCATCAACTACTGCCTGGAGCATCAGGCCGGCACGTTAGTCCTCGGAGTCAACAAACTCTGGAAACAGGGATCCCGGATCGGGAACCAGAACAACCAGAGTTTTGTTTCCATGCCTGTCACCCTGCTACGGGAACTGATCACTTATAAGGCGTTGAATGCCGGGATCCGGGTCATCGAACAGGAGGAAAGCTATACCTCGAAGGCAGATGTAACTGCGGGGGACTATCTCCCCACCTATGGGGTGGATGATGGAAACGCTTCTTTTTCCGGGAAACGGCTGAAACGTGGGCTGTACCGCTGCCATGATGGCAGACTGGTCAATGCAGACTGTAACGGGGCAGCAAATATCCTGCGGAAAGTGTTTCCGGATATCTGGAATCAGACCGCAGATTTTGGCTTTTTAGCAACACCAGAGGTGGTCGGGTTCCACCAGTTAAACCCGTAAAGGTATTCCCGTCAAAGGGATAGGGGTGCGCATGGATGCGCCCTGACGGCACGGACAGCCAGCTTGCTGGTTGGAAACAGGAAACTGTCACGGCTATCAGAAACCCCTTCCATAGGAGCTAACGCACCGCATGGGAGGGGTAATTCATGGTAGGTGGAATTGGATATTGGTTTACACATAATTTAACGGTAGCATTGCTTCTGTTTGGAACAACAATGTTATTTATAATAATTCATTCTGTTCTGTCAATCAGAAGAAGTGCAGCCTACATCGATGGTATCCGTATTCTAACACTTATTGATGTCCCATTTCTGACCATTCATTATATCAACGGGCATTATTTATGGACAAAAAAATATTGTTCAACAGAATGGATTAACTTGTCGATGGACAGGAAAAAAGAATATGTGAAACAGGAGGTAAAGGAATTTGCCCGTATACTTTCCTCTGGAAGATATTTAGTTGAAACTCATGAAGCTATGGCTCATTTACTATTAAATAATCTCTCACCTAATTTAAACGTGGTCAAAAGTAGAAAATTTCCAGCTCTGTCAAATAGGAAAGCTGATTCAGAGTTTAAATTGGTATATGGCTCGAAAGACTGGAAAGAGGTTGCTGGAAAACGAAAATTGTACATTTGGTATTTTGAGCTAAGTAAGATTAATGATGGAGGATATAATGATAAAATACGAAATTGAGGATAAGAAAATTAAGAAACTGGAGTGCGACTGCAAGACAATAGAGCAGATGGCAGATGCGGTTATGCCGTTGTTGGACGCATTTGCCAGTACCCAGATTGGTGACAAATCGACTTTACAGGTAGATGATGGAATTAAGGCAAAACTGATTCATGCGCTGCTTGAAAGAATTTCAGCAGAGAAAAATGAAAATCTTCCAGAGACAGCAGAACTGACAGGGGATGTAGAGGAAATTGTTGATCCGGAGGAACATGAGGTATTATGGTTCGCATTGAAAAAAGGTGATGAATGCTTTAAAATGGGACTATCACAAATGCTGGCCTGCATAAAATTTGCAGAAAGAATGGGCGAAATCCCTTCACTTCCGGAAAAATGGTGGTACGCTATTGAGGACTTGTATCCCAGCGAGGGAAATTTCATACTTGATGAGGAACCTTTATGAAAAATTTTAAGTTGAAAAAAGGAATATCTACGGTATATCCGATAACAAACGAGAAAGATTTCTATGATTTAACAGGAGGACGCCGTCCGTATATGGAGACGGGGAAGGATGGCAAAAAGCGGGCTTTTGGAATTTGTCCTGGCTGCGATAATCCGATACAGATTGTTGGTTTATATTATCCTGTGAAAAATACAGATAAGCCATACGGTAAACACTATAACCGTGACGCTCCCATTGCAAAACATAACGAAAATGCCTATAGATTCTGCCCTTATGCGGAGAATACATATACGATAACAGAATACAGAAATAAGGAAATCACAACGGAATTTGAGGCTGGAATTTATTATACATTGCGGAATAATTTTGACTTAGCAGTATTTTTGATGGAAAAAGTAAGTGGCCTGTACATATCGGATAAGCTCGCAAAAGAAATATTAAAAAGCTATGTAAATGCAGCGGGTTATTTATATTATGGATCCACCTATTACAATCTCCCCTGGATGCTGCTGTATGTATACACAATGCCCGCTAAAAACTGTTTCGGGTTAATTGTAAAAAAAGACGCCCTCCTGTATGATATGTTCTCCGAAATAAAAGATATCTGCCTGGAGCCGCTTGACAGGAAACCAGGATATTATCGGGTGAAGGGGAATGAGTGCTTCATAGATTATCAGCTGTCATTCGGTTCGCATGAAAGAAAAGTTGTGAATGATGAAGTTGAGGAAAACCTAAGAGTAGACATAACAACCGAAAAAGGCTGTACTGGAGATGAAATTTATAAAATAGTAAAAGAAAACACCTTGTCAATTAATGAGCGCCGTTTCCCAAATCTGATAAATTCGGAAAATGCTCAAACATATAGAGGGATTCCAAGAAATCAGAGACTCAGAAAAATGGCCCAGGAAATTATGCCGGATCTGCCTGATTTTCCAGATACAACCACATGAATTAGAAAGGACTCTATTGGGGGTCCTTTTCTGTTGGTTAAAAAAACTAACATATTAAAAGCAAAACGACTGAAAAAGGAAAATAATATGTCTACACTATGGATATTCAGTGTTCCGTTTACATGGTTGATTTTGCCAGCGGTAATGATAGGTCATTACTTATTTGGAGCATATCTGCTCCTTTTTTTTACCTTAATCAATATATTGGAGAAGTGGGACAAATGCACAATGTTAATAAGAGAAGGAGCAGCCTGTAATAGCTTGCCAAAGGATTTTGCTGCCTGTTTCATGTGGCTAAATCCGCCTGGTCTGCTTTCAATAAGCTATATTCTTTTTTGCGTATGGGCTGGTTTTCGGTATTCTATATATCAGCTTCCAAATCCAATATTGTCATACCAGACATTTTGCGGTATTCTGATCGTACTGGAGCTATGTTACAGCTGCTTCAGTTTAATAAGATTGGAACATGGAGAACGAAACATGGTAGTTCTTTTGTATGATACGCTTTTGTCTGTCGTTATAACCTTTCCAGCATATTATCTTCTTAAGAGATTGTTAGAAAATAGCAGGATATTTTCGGATACCGCAGGTTGGCTCAGAATAATTGTTCTAATTTTAAGCATACTGCTTATTTTTCTGGCAAAAGAGGTGTGGGTAAACAAGCGTGGAAGTTGGCAGCAGAAATTATTGATTGTGAAGAAGCTGTCTTTTATTCCAGTTTATTATATTAGTGAGGACATCTACAGATTCCAGGTAATATATAACAAAAAATATGCTGCCCGGAAGGAGGAATATTTTCAGAATCTTCCATGCCGAAAAAAACAGTATATTATTGCAAAAGAAATGGTTCGGGAAGTGAATTCTTTACCAAAAGGAATCTACATTACGGAAACTCACCAGGTATTGATTGATTATATCAGTAAAAGGGGAAAACGGAGCAATTACAGCTACTCATACTGGTTATTTCCGGCGGCTTCGGTCAAAGTAAATTATTCGTTTCAAAAAGTGTATGGAAATAACTGGAAAAGTACAGATGGCTGTCGGAGGTGTAACCAGCTTGCAGATTTCAGGGAGTGTCCACTAAGAAACGTCAGAAGGAAAGCATATATTGTTGGTTTTCAGAAATATTAGGGACTTCTTCGGGAGTCCTTAAATTTTATCTAATAATTTGATTTTTGTCTATTTACAAGGCAGAAGTTTGCCTTTAAAATGAAAATATACAAAATTTTTATACAAGGATTTCTTTTCAAGCTCCTGGAACAATTTTTTATACATATTAATTATAGATAAAAAAAGAGGAGGATTCTATATGAACAATAAGCTAAAAAAATTCATGTGTCTCATTTTAACTTTCATCCTGGCGTTTACCCTGTCTGGAGAATTACCAGCCATTGCGGATTCCGGTGAAACGATCATTTCCGTACCGATCACGGTACAGGAAGAGTACGATCTGGCGAACGACTTTTTTACGCTGCTGAACCAGAAGCGTGCAGAAGCGGGGCTGCCACAGTATAAACTAGATGCAGGACTGATGGAAATGGCGATGCAGCGTGGAGCGCAGTTATGTGTCTACTTTGGACATAATTCCTTATATAGCAGTAACGCAGCAGTTACAGATTTGAGAAAAGGAACACCCATTGAGAAAACTGTAAATGTTACTGAGGATATTGCAGAAGGCCTAGCTAATGCATCAAGTGCGTATACCGTTTGGTACGATTCACTAGGTCATAGGCCGGCACTAATTAGTACCGATTATAATTATTGCGGAATTGGTGTTGTCACCTATGAAGGGAAAATAGAGTGGAGCTTGATTGTATCACAGTATCCCTGTGGAAATACAATCGATGGCGTATCTGGAACAAAGACCAATACTAGGACGATTAATGCTTATCCGAAATATTTCGGCAAAGGTGCTAAAATTTATGCTGATGCAGAAACCGATTACTATATGGGAGAGAATCATTATATAGGAGCTGATGGTTGGACAATTAAACCATTTCGTTTTTGCGATATCAGTGATAATAGCTATGGGTATATAGTGCGACAGGGTGGTTTATTCACATTTAAGAGCAGTGATCCTGACCTGTTTGACGTGGATGGTATAGGACGAATTAAACCGAAAGCAAAAGGCGAAGGAACTGTTACCGTATATTATAAGGGAATTGAATTGTGTAGTGCGACAGTCGTTTGTACCATTAAGCCAACGGAAACTGTTACTCCGACACCGTCCCCTGAACCGACTGTAACAGAAAAGCCAGAGCCGACTCCAACCAAGACTCCGGAAAATACAGCTACGCCAACCCCGAAACCGACTGCAACACCAACACCTAAGCCAACCGTAACTCCAACCCAGAAACCCTCTGCCAATGCACCGAAAAATGAAATCGTGGATGGATATTACTATCAGAGCAATGGACAGAAATATTCCAAAAAGAATTCTTTGGTTCAAATTGATGGAAAGTGGTACTGGGCTGATAGTAAGGCAAAAGTTTCTGTATGCAACGGTGCAAAGGGCAATTACTATTTCAAAAATGGTGTGATGCAGAAAAATAAGGTCATTAAGAGCTATTATTACCAGAAAAACGGTAAGAAGTATACAAAGAAAAACACTCTGGTGAAGATTAAAAGTAAGTATTACTGGGCTGACTCCAAGTCAAGAGTGAAGCTTTGCAATGGTGCAAAGAAAAATTACTACTTTGTGAAAGGTGTCATGCAGAAGAACAAGGTGGTAAAGGGATATTATTATCAGAAGAATGGTAAAAAGTATTCCGGTAAAGCCAAGAAAATCAAAATTAGCGGAAAGTGGTATAAGGTCACATCCAAGGGAAAAGCAACCAGAACTAAAAAGTAGCCTACTTAGAGATCCCAGCATTCGGTGCTGGGATTTCTTAAAAGAAGAGGAGGATTCTATATGAACAATAAGCTAAAAAAATTCATGTGTCTCATTTTAACTTTCGTTCTGGCATTTACCCTGTCTGGAGAATTACCAGCCATTGCGGATTCAGGCGAAACAATCATTTCCGTACCGATCACGGTACAGGAAGAGTATGATACTGCAAATGATTTTTTCACTCTTATGAACCAAAAACGTGTAGAAGCGGGACTTCCGGAATATAAACTGGATTCTGCACTTATGGATGTTGCAATGGAAAGAGCCGCACAATTAGGTGTTTGCTTTTCACATTCAGCAATGAATGCAGCAAATGAAGGTGCATTTGAGATCCTTTTACAGGAAAGAGGATATACGATTACGCCTAATCGAAATGAAGACATCGGAGAGGGCACAGGAAGTGCTGAGACAACATTTACGATGTGGTATAACTCTTTAAACCACAGACCAGTCCTTATAAGCACAAAATATAATTATTGCGGAATTGGTGTTGTTGCTTATGAAGGGAAGAAAGAATGGTGTTTGGTAGTATCGGCAGAACCGTTTGGAAATACAATAGAGGGTGTATCTGGAACAAAGACCAATACTAGGACGATTAATGCATATCCAAAGTATTTTAGAGATACTATCTGGTATAATATTCCTGTAAACAAAAATACATTGGCAGATGATGGATGGACAAAAGATCCGTTTACTTTTTCTGATATTAGCAATGATGGTTGTGGATATACGGTACGTCAGTCTGGCTTATTTACTTTTACCAGCAACAATCCTGAATTGTTTGAAGTAAATGGAATCGGCAGAATGCGGCCTTTGGCCAGTGGAAAGGGAACATTAACCGTATCTTATCATGGATTAGAGTTATGTACGGTATCAGTAACTACGTCAGTACCAGAAGTGGAGGCTACGCCAACACCCTCTCCAGAACCAACTGTAACAGAAAAGCCAGAGCCAACCCCAACCAAGACTCCGGAAAATACAGTTACCCCGAAACCGACTGCAACACCAACTCCTAAGCCTAAGCCAACCGTAACTCCAACCCAGAAACCTGCTGCCAATGCGCCGAAGAATGAAATCGTGGATGGATATTACTATCAGAGCAATGGACAGAAATATACCAAAAAGAATTCTTTGGTTCAAATTGATGGGAAGTGGTACTGGGCTGATAGTAAGGCAAAAGTTTCAATCTGTAATGGTGCTGAACA
>ENA-ORUQ01001918-ORUQ01001918.1-human-gut-metagenome-genome-assembly--contig:-NODE-1918-length-18060-cov-15.656818_pt1 | contig 18060 bp, 10 predicted proteins | sample MGYA00242081_ERZ509211 | MGnify/ENA primary metagenome ERZ509211 (study PRJEB26280, sample SAMEA2338785) | human gut metagenome | biome: human gut; feature: human-associated habitat; material: faeces...
TGATAACCAACCACTTTCTGTGGCTGTGTTCAAAATGAACACGACCACATCTTGTAGATTATTCTAAACCAATCCACAAGAACGGTGGGATTTACAAGAAAAATACCACCGTATGTAGAATTCGTCAAGAGGGTTTTGAGAGATTTATGCCAGTAAAGTGGAGAGAGTAGGACTTATTTTATCCTGCAATCCCTGCCTTACGCCTGATTGATCTGGCCCAGGATGCCGTTCAGCTGCTCCTCGGTCAGAACGTGGAAATCGATCAGCGTGTTCAGCTGGATTCCCATCATCATGGACAGCGAGGAATCATCATCGTCCTTTTTTCCGGTGGCGCTGCCTGCGGCTGCGGCCATACGCTGCAGGATCGGTCCGATGATGGCAGCACCCACCGGGTGGGTCATGACCTGCTTCAGAGTGGAGGCTGCGGTAAAGTGTACCGGCAGCGGCTGCGCTGCCTGCCATTCCAGCAAGCCGGTCAGGCGCAGATCCCGGCTGGATGCACCAACGCAGATCTGGTAAGTGCCGCTTTCTGCATAGAAATCATGCAGTTCCGGCTCATAATAGGCAAGGCTGCGCTTGTCCAGTGTAAACTGCACCTCCTTGCTCTCACCGGGCTGCAGGGACACCTTGGCAAAACCTTTCAGTTCCCGGACCGGACGGTGACGCTCACCCTTGGGCGGTGCTACATAGAGCTGCACCGTTTCCTTGCCGGCGACTGCGCCGGTATTTTTTACCGTGACGGTGACCTGCACTTCTTCACCCTCACGGACGGTGCTGCGGCTCAGCCGGAGTACGCTGTATTCAAAGGTCGTGTAGGAAAGGCCATGACCGAAGGGGAACAGAACATCTGCTTCCGTGGTGTCGTAGTAGCGGTAGCCGACAAATACGCCCTCAGAGTAAACGCTGGTCTCCCGCTCGCCGGGGAAGGAAAGATAAGCCGGGGTGTCGCTCAGCCTCCGGGGGAAGGTCTCTGCCAGTTTGCCGCTGGGGTTGACAGCGCCGTACAACAGATTCACGGCGGCTTCTCCGGCACCGTCACCGGCAAGGTACAGTTCCAGAACAGCCGGGACATCGTTGACCCACGGCATTTCGATGGCAGAGCCGTTGTGCAGGACGACCACGGTATTCGGCTGTACCGCAGCGACTGCGGCGATCAGATGATTCTGATTTTCCGGCATGGCAAGGGTGGTGCGGTCGTAGCCTTCGCTCTCGTACCGCTCCGGGAGTCCGGCAAAGATCACGGCGACCTCTGCGTCTGCAGCAGCAGCCACGGCGGCCTGTTCCAGCGCAGGATCAACGGTATCCTCATCGGTGCGGTAGCCCTGTGCATAGGCTACACCGGGAGCGTGCTCCAGCGCACAGCTGACCTTCGCACTGTTGACATGGCTGCTGCCGCCGCCCTGATACCGGGGATGCTCCGCAAATTCGCCAAGGAACACCGCCTTGCAGCCCTTTGCCAGAGGAAGTACGCCCTTTTCGTTCTTCAGCAGAACCGCAGAGTTCTCTGCAACAGAAACTGCCATCCGGTAGTCTGCGTCCCGGTCAAATACGGCGCTCGCGTTTTCAGTTTTGGTCACAGAATCCACGAACCGCAGCAGGTTGCGGACGGCAGCGTTCAACTCCTCCTCCGAGAGCGTTCCTGCCTTGATGGCAGAAAGGATCGAGTTTGTGCCGCGGCCGCTTCCGCCGGGCATTTCCAGATCCTGTCCGGCGGCGATGCCCTTGGCGCGGTCTTTTACTGCGCCCCAGTCGGTCACCACCATGCCCTCATAGCCCCAGCGTTTGCGCAGGATGTCGGTCAGCAGTTCCTTGTTCTCCGAGCAGTGGGTGCCGTTGAGCTTGTTGTAGGCGGCCATCACGCCCAGCGGCTTTGCCTTTTTGACCACCGTTTCAAAGGCAGGAAGATAGATCTCGTGCAGGGTGCGCTCGTCCATCACGCTGTCGCTGACCATCCGGTCGGTCTCCTGATTGTTGGCGGCAAAATGCTTGATGCAGCTGCCCACACCATTGCTCTGGATGCCGTTGACCAGTGCCGCGCCCATCTCACCGCTGAGATAGGGGTCTTCGCTGAAATACTCAAAGTTACGTCCGCACAGCGGGCTGCGCTTGATGTTCAGACCGGGGCCAAGCAGCAGGGCCAGATTCTCGGCGCGGCACTCGTTGCCCAGCGTTTCGCCCAGCTTTTCTGCCAGAGCGGTGTCAAAGCTGGAAGCCACCGCCGCACTGGACGGGAAACAGACCGCAGGGATGCTTTCGTTGATGCCCAGATGGTCGCCCTGCTCGTCCTGTTTGCGCAGACCGCTGGGGCCGTCGCTCATCATCACGGCAGGCACACCGAGCCGCTCCACCGGCTGTGTATGCCAGAAATCCGAACCGGAGCAGAAGTCTGCTTTTTCCTCCAGTGTCATCTGCTGGAGGATCTTTTCAATGTCCATTCTGTAATGCCTTCCTTTCGTTTGAGGGCAGTCCGCAGCCCTCTGATTTTCTTGCCCAAAGTATAACAGGAAAACCGGAGACAGTACGGATGAAAAGTCGTGAAGCAAGATGAATTTTTTGAATTGTCATAAATAACACGATTTTTTGACCGATAACACAAAATTTTGCACCCTTATTCTGTGGGATTCTCTTTATAATAAGAACAGAAATCAAACGGAAAAAGGAGATGCGGATGATGCAAGCAACAAACCTGAAAACGAATCATCTGACCCAGCCTCTCGGCATAGATGCCGGGACGTTGTTTTTATCGTGGCAGTGCGCCGAAGGCATGCGCCAGACCGCCTACGAAATCGAAGTGACTGCCGGAGCCGAAATGCTGTGGACCAGCGGAAAGGTTTTGAGCGGTGTGATGCACACCGAAACGCCCATCGCTGTACAGCCCAAGACGCAGGGACAGTGGCGCATCCGGCTGTGGGATGAAAATGACCAGCCCGGTGCATGGAGCACCGCTTCCTTCGAGACCGGGCTTGCACAGGCAGACTGGCAGGGCGTGTGGGTCTGCCCGGAGACAGAAGAGCCGGACATCGACTGCACCGATGCCATCAACGCCTTTGCAAAGCCCAACTGGGAGCAGAAGCAGGCGGCGCTGGAAGCCTCCGGCAAAGGGCAGGCGCAGCCTTATCAGCCCCACCGCCCGGCAAGTTATCTGCGCAAAACGTTCACCGCTCCGGCGGGAGAAAGCAAGCGGCTGTACATTACTGCCAAGGGGTTGTATGCGGCATGGCTGAACGGCAAGCGTGTCGGCGATATGGTGCTAGCCCCCGGCAGCTTTACCGCAGACAAGCACCTTGGGGCACAGACCTACGATGTGACCGCACTTGTCCGTGGCGGTGAAAATGAGCTGCTCATCGCATTGGGCGACGGCTGGTACCGCAGTACCTCCGGCGTGGATGGAGACCGTGACCTGTTCGGGAAAGAAGTGGCTGTCCTGTTCCAGTTGGAAGTGGACGGCAAGGCGGTCTACGTTTCGGATGACGACATGGAGGCCACCCAGTGCGGCCCGATTCGCCAAAATGATCTGCAGCAGGGCGAAGTGTACGATGCCCGGCTGGAAGGGGAGCTTTCCGGCTGGCATGGCGTAAAGACCGAGCCGAACTCCCTGCCCATCACCGGTATGAACACCGTGCCCATCCGGGAGCAGGAAGCCTTTGCGGGCAGGCTGCTGCGCACCCCCAACGGCGAGACCGTGCTGGACTTTGGCCAGAACATGGCTGGCTATGTGGAGATGAAGCTGACCGCCCACGCCGGGCAGAAAATCAAGCTGCTGTGCGGCGAAGCACTGGACGAGAACGGCAACTTTACGCAGGAGAACTTTCAGGACCGGAACCGCCACAAGGAGGGCGGCACGGCGCAGCTGCTGGAACTCGTTTGCAAAGAGGGCGAGAACCACTACAAGCCCAGCTTTACCATCATGGGCTTCCGGTACGCAAAGGTGGAAACGGACATCGACCTGACCGGCGCAGAGTTTACTGCCCACGCCGTCTATTCGGAGATGCCGGTCACCGGCAGCTTTGCGTGCGGCAATGCCGATGTGGATCAGCTGGTGAAAAACAGTGTGTGGAGCCAGAAGGGCAACTTCTGCGATATCCCCACCGACTGCCCCACCCGCGAGCGCGCTGGCTGGACTGGCGATATGGGGGTGTTCATCGAGACCGGCCTGACCCTGATGGACTGCTACCCGGTGGTGGAAAAATGGCTGGCAGAATGCCGCCTGAACCAGTACCCGGATGGACGCATGGCGAACATTGCGCCGCCCACCAGCCGCCCCGGCTACATGACCCCCATGCTCTGTATGTCGGCGGGCTGGGGCGATGCCGCCATTCTGGTGCCCTACGTCCTTTATAAGCGCACCGGCGACCGCAAGATCCTTGCGGACAACTACGAGATGATGCAGAAGTGGTATGCGTTCCTGCTTGGCCGTGCACAGCAGACCACCGAGGAACAGCAGACCGGGGCATACGCCAAGTACACGGTGCTGAACGGTCTGGACTACGGCGAGTGGTGTGAGCCTGGCATTACTCCCATGCAGGCGATGATGAACCCGCGCAAAAGCGTGGGTACGGCGTATCTGGCTTATTCCGGGCGGCTTCTGGCAGAAATTGCACAGGCGCTGGGCAAGGCAGAGGACGCAGCGCAGTACCGCGACACGGCAGAAAAGGCGGTAAAGGCGTACCGCGCCGCCTTTACTGACAATGGGAAAATCACTTCTGACCGCCAGTGCGAATACGTCCGCGCCATTGCCTTTGCACTGCTGGGCGAGGAGGAGAGCCAAGCCGCTGCGGATACCCTGAACCGGATGGTGGCGGAAAACGGCTATCACCTGAACACCGGCTTCCTTTCTACACCCTTCCTCTGCGAGGTGCTGGCAAAGTACGGCTATGCCGACACCGCCTATAAGCTGCTGTTACAGGACACCGCTCCCAGCTGGCTCTATGAGGTCAAGCAGGGCGCTACCACCGTCTGGGAGACATGGACGGGCATTGACGCAAACGGCCACCCCAGCGAATCCCTGAACCATTACTCCTACGGTGCCATCTGCGGCTGGCTGTTCGGTGGCGTGTGCGGCATCCATCTGGCAGGGGAGACCCTGACCATCGCCCCCACCCCGAACCCGGCTCTGGGCTGGGCAAAAGCAGTGTACGATTCCCCGGTGGGGCGCATTGAAAGCGGCTGGCAGTATGCAGGCGATGCCGTGACCTACACCATCACCGTGCCCTGCAACAGAACCGCAGAAGTCACCCTCCCGGATGGCAGAAGCCTGACCTTGCAGCCGGGCACCCACACCCTGTAACGCAAAAAGATTCCCCGCAAAACACAACGCCCCGCACCGGAAGGAGTAACCGGTGCGGGGCATTGCTTTTATGGGGATAATGAAGAAGAAAATAATGAGAGAATGGCAGGTCAGAATTTTTGCGCAAGGTATTTTGCACTGAGCTGGAAGCTCTTGATGGGGGAATTGTCCACCCAATTGCGGTGGCTTTCCAGAATAACGGCATCCACCTCCACGGCAAGGGCCTGCGCCATCAGGCTGTCCAAGTCCATGTTGCCGGTGCCCAGCTCCATGCTGTCGGTTTTCAGGATAGGCGTGATGGCACTGCCGGTGATGCGGGTGCCCCGGTCGTTGATGTGCCACAGCTTCATGCGGGGACCAAGCCGCTGCATCCATGCCAGCGCATTTGCACCGCCCTCGGTGAACCAGTAGCTGTCAAACTCAAAGTTGACAAAGGCAGGGTCGGTCTCTTCTAAGAGGATGTCGTAGGCGCGCTTTTCTGCGTTCACATGCCGCAGCTCGCAGTTGTGGTTGTGGTAGAGCAGGTGGATGCCCTCGGCTGTCAGAGTCTCGCCGGCTTTGTTCAGCCGCTGCGCAAGCTGGTGCATAACGGCTTCATCGCCGTAATCAAAGCGGTACATCCCGGTGATGACCACATACTGTGTGCCGAAGCTTTTGGCCTCCTCGGCCACTGCGTGGGCATCCCGTTCCAAACTGCCAAGGTCGGTGTGCAGACTGACCACCCGAAGGCCGGCCTCCTGCACCAGCTTGTGCCAGTCCAGATTGCCGCCCTTGCCCACCGGCATCCCGGCGGCCTTGGTCAGCAGCTTTACCACAAAGCCGATGGGGTGGATCATAAATCCACACAATTCAATGCCATCGTACCCGGCGGCTTTCATGGCAGCAAGGGTCTCTTTTGCCTGCTGCTCATTGCTTAGTACAGTGCCCAGCATAAATTGCTGCACAGCTTTGATGGGCATATTTTACCCCTCCAGTTTGAAAGTCTTACCCGGCGTGATGCCGTTTTCGTTAAAGCTGTCCACGCAGATGTAGTATTCCTGCCCGGCGGTCAGGGTGGAAAGGGTCACTTCGTCTGCATCGTACACCAGCCAGCTCAGATAGAGCTTATCAGGCGCAACGCCGTAGCGGACGTTGCAGCCCTGTGCATTTTCGATATGCTTCCAAGTGATCTTTGCATCCAGTGCATCCACGCGAGCCCCGGCGGCTTCGGCCTGTGCGGGCTTTGCGCCTTCGCCGTTACCGAACACCCGCAGGCCGCTGATGCGCAGCGCCTGTCCGTAGGGCAGTTCGCCGCCCGTCACCCGGACGTACCGGGCACGGATGCCGTCTGCATATTCGTAGTAGCCGTTGGAGCACTCGCGGGCAACATTTTCGCGCAGCGTCCAGCTCGCTCCGTTCACACTGGTCTCCACCGTGTAGTGGGAGATCTGGGGCCGGGTCTCGATGTGGCGGGTCTTGCGGTCATCGCCGTAGCTGTCGGCAGGGAAGTCCACCACCAGCTTTTCGTCCGCCATATTTACCTGAATGGCGCGGACATCACTCTCTTTGCCAAGATCCACACACAGCCATTCACCCGGCTCTGCACCGGCGGCGCTCCACCAGCTGCGGCAGTCCTCATTGACTGCCCATTCCGGGCTGCTGTTTTCTGCGGTGCTGGAGGCCGTGACCGGCTTTTTGTAGCTCAGCAGCATCCATTCCGGCTGCTGTCTGGCGGCATCAAAGCGGTCTGCCGGGATGCGGTGGGGGTAATCGGCAAAGTTCTGGTTGCAGTAAAGCACGCCGTCCTTGTCGAACCCGGCAGGAAACAGCCCCACCCGGCGCTCAAAGTCATAGTTGACGGAAATGCGCATGGTGGAAGCGTGCCACCAGTTGCCGTAGGTGTCGGCAATGGTACTGCCGTGGCCTGCACCGGTAATGAAGCCACCGGGCTTTGCGGAGAACGGATTGGATGCCTGCCGCACAAAGGGGCCCAGCGGAGAACGGGAGGTGTATACACCGTCGGCGTAAGTGTTGTACTGGGTGCCAGGGCAGGCATATTGCAGGTAATAGAGGCCGTCATGCTTTGTCATAAAGGCACCCTCGATGTAGGGCTTGCCGATGGCGTTGAACATGGCAGTCAGGCTTTCGACACTCAGACCGGGGATATTTGCCATCTGCGGCGGCAGATTCAGCTTGCCGGTCTTGGGATCATAGAACTGCTTCATGGACTGGTACAGCACGCTGGCTTCCCGGTCCACGATGCCGTTGTTGCCGGGGCGCTCGTAGCCCAGTACGGTTTCATTGCCGAAGATCAGCTCCTGCTTTTCACCGATGGGGGTCATGGTGTCCGGGTTCAGCTCCACCCCGTAGATGGGGGAGATGTTGGAGCAGCCCCAGTAGAAGTACACCCGGCCATCGTCATCGCAGAACAGATCCGGGTCCCAGAAGGCAAAGGGGGCAGACACTTCGGTAAACGGCTCAGTCAGGGGGTCAGCGGTGCGCAAAATGGGGCAGTTGCGTCCCTTGCGGCTGGCGCAGAAATAGAGGTAATTGCCCACCTGCCGCACATCCGGTGCGTAGTCGTAGATCAGCAGGCCGGGGTCTGCATGGAAGTCCCAGTTCAGCAGATCCTCCGAATACCAGAAGCCTGCCGACATGGAAACAAAGAGATAATATTTGCCCTTGAAATAAACCAGCGTCGGGTCTGCACCCTCCCGGAAACCCGCCACGCGCGGGCCTTCCTTCATGTGCTGATAGCGGTAGCCCAGATCAAGGGGGTTGCAATAAGTCTGTCTCATCGAAACTCACTCCTTGGAAATACCCTGCAATACACGGTTCAGCTGCTTGATGTCCTCCTCGGAAGCGCCTGCCTGCATCAGCATGGATTCAATGGTCATCCGCTGCATGGCGCGCTCCATCATGGCCACCAGAGCCGGGTTATCCTTCACGGCGGCGGCCACATCGCCGCGGGCAGCGGCGGCCTTATCGGAGATCTGCTTCAGGATGGGGCCAGCCTTGGGGTCTGCCATGGCTTTGGCCATGTTGTCCTTCACCGACCAGCAGCTGGCATCCAGCTCCCCGTCAAACCAGTTGGTCACATTCTTGCGGTTGTCCATGGCGTAGTCCGGGTTGGGGGTGTCCACCTTGTTCACCAGAATTACGCTGCTGTGCTCGCCGGAGCGCGCCTCAATGCTGTGCTTGCCGGTAATGGGCAGCTGGAAGGCGAACACCTTGTCGCCCTGCTTAGTCTCCACCAGCTGACCGTCCTTGTACAGCGAGACCTCTGGCAGATTGGAGTAGACCTTGATCTCGGTCACATCCTCGGCGCGGTCCACATAGCGGCTGCCGCACAGGTGCACGAAGGGCTCCTTGCTCCAGTAGGCCTTGTAGAGATAAAAGGGGTCTTTTTTCAGCTTGCGGTCAAAGGTGACAAGACCCTTCTGGTTTTCGCCGTGCTTGCCGCCCTCGTCCCGGCCATCGGCGGCAAAGTCGAACATATTCCACACATGGGTCGCCCACAGCCAAGGACGGTCGGCGATCATCTTTGCAATATGCTCGTGGTAAACGCACTGATAGCTTTCGGTGTAGTCGCCCTTTTCCGGGTGGCTGCTCTGATACTGGGGGTTAGCATCTGCGCCATACTCCGAAAAGCCGATGCAGCGGTCGGGGTAATCGGCGTGGTATTTGTCAAAGAACTCGTCGTTCTGCTCCAGTTCGCCCAGATACCAGCCAAAATAGAGGTTGTAGCTGTTCACGTCCGGGATCTCCAGAATGGGGCTGGTGGTCTCCAGCATGAACACATTTGCCATGGTGGTCTTCCGGGTGGGGTCCAGCTTGTGGGCCAGCTCGTTCAGCAGACGGTGGTTTTCCAGCAGATCTTCATTGACAGCGGATGCGGCGGTAATCTCGTTGGACAGGCCCCAAACGGCAATGCAGGGGTGGTTGTAGTTCTGGACGATCAGCTCTTCCATCTGGGTCAGGGTGTTGGCACGGCCGTTGGTCATGTGCATGGTGATGTAGGGAATCTCTGCCCAGATGACAAGGCCCTTTTCATCGCACAGGTCGTAGAAATACTGTGCGTGCTGGTAGTGCGCCAGCCGGATGGTGTTGGCACCCATTTCCAGAATGATGGAAATGTCCTCCTCCATCATTTCGTTTGTCAGGGCAATGCCGGCCCCCTTGCGGTCCTGATGGCGGGAAACACCGCGCAGCGGATAGCTGCGGCCGTTCAGGATGAAGCCCTTCTGTGGGTCAAACTCAAACTTCCGGCAGCCGAAGCGGGCAGAAGTCTCTTCACCGTTGTCCAGCTTGGCAGAGACGGTGTAAAGGAAGGGATCGTCCACGCCATCCCACAGGCGGGCATTGTCCAGGGTGAAAACAGCCTTTGCAGTGCCGTTTTCCGCCGGAGCGGTGATGCTCTGGCCTTCCAGCGCAAAGGTAACGCTCTGTGCACCCACCACGGCGGCTTCCACAGTGACTTCGACGGTCTTAGCGGCAAGGTCGGTGACGATGGGGGTCACCTTCAGAGCCGGTGCGCCGTTTGCGGGCAAAGCGAAATGCTCTGCCGGAACGATGTGCAGAGTTACATCGCGGTAAATGCCGCCGTAGAAGGTGAAGTCTGCCTTCTGGGGGTACACGGTGTCGTTGTCGCTGTTGTCCACGCTGATCGCCAGCAGATTTTCCTCTTTGAGATGTTCGGTCAGGTCAACCCGAAAGGTAGAATAGCCGCCCTTGTGCTCGGCCAGCTTTTCGCCGTTCAGGTAGACTACAGCGGTCATAGCGGCACCGTCCAACTGCAAAATTGCTTTGCCGCCTGCCGGGATGGCGGGCTTTGCCAGAGCCAGCGTATACCAGCAGGTGCCGCGGTAGTAATCGTTGCCGCCGTCCTGACCGTCCACGGCGTTCCATGTGTGGGGCAGGGCAATGGCCTCACCCATAACAGCGGTGGGGATGCCAGGGTTCTCCTTGGTAAAATGCCAGTCGCTCTGATTCAACAGGATGGTCTTGCTCATGGTAAAAACTCCTTTATATTTATAAAAGATGGATAGAATCAGCAAAAACCGAAAGAGCGTATGAGCCCTTTCGGTCTTTGCAGGGTGTTACTGCATCTGTTCTGCAATTACTTCATGACGAAGGGCTTCTTTCTTATCTGCGATGCGCTTCTGGACGTTGACCATTTCTTCCTTGGTCAGCGGGCAGCCCAGCATGGCGATCAGGGTGATGACCCAGCCCAGCATGGGCAGGCCGAACTTGATGGCAAGGGTCATCCAGAAGATGCCGCTGGTGTAGGAATCCGTGGGCTGGGGCATGGTGGTGGTGTAACCCAGAAGGGCGACCGCACCGGTGGCGATGACAGCAGCCACCGAGGTGATGAGCTTGTCCACCAGACTGTAAGTACCAGAAACGACAGCCGGGATATAGCGGCCGCTGCGGTCCAGCTCGTAGTCAATGGTATCGGCCATGTAAGAAGTGTTGGAGGTGGTAATGCACATCATGGAACCATTCTGCAGCAGAGTCAGCAGGACGTAAACGATCATGTTCCAGCTGCCGATCACACCGATCTGACGAGTGTCGGTAAAGATGAAGAACAGGAACAGCACAGAGGCGATGGCCATGCTGACGCAGGTCCAGGTCACGATGCCCTTCTTGCTGCCATTTTTGCCCACATACTTTGCACCGAAGGCCGCAAAGAAGATGGAAGGCACCATGCTGATCACGCCAAGGGTGGTAGCAAGACCCATGTTGCCGATGAGGATGCCGTTCAGCATCGTGTTGATGATGGCCTGGCTGCCTACCTGCTGTGCCAGCTTATCGGAAGCGTTGGAGGCGATGTAGCACTGCAGGGGCTTGTTGTGCTTGAGCACCTCAAGAATATCCGCAGTTTTCAGCGGCTCGTGTTTTTTGCTGGTGCCCTCGAAGTTTTCGGGCTTATCGTAGGCGGAGATACCGGCGCAGACGATCAGGGTGCCGATACCGGCAATGATCAGCACGATGGTGCAGACCGTGCTGAGGAAGTCCTGATTAAAGGTGCCGCCGCACTTGGGCAGGATGACGGTGTAGATCAGCATGCTCATGCCCATGGGCACGGCGTAGTTCAGTGCAGTGGTCCAGACACCGATGGTGGGACGCTGGCGGGGATCGTTGGTCATAATAGCCGGCAGGGTCTGGGCGGTCATGTTGGTGACGGTATAGCCGATGATGTAAATAATGTAGGTCAAAACGAACACCGGCAAGCCGAAGCCCTTGCTGGAGCACAGGTTGAACATACACAGCAGGCCGACAGCCTCGATCAGGTAGCCGCTGATCAGCAGAATGCGCAGCTTGCCGAAACGGGTGTTGACGCGGTCGTAGACGAACGCCAGCATCGGGTCGGTAAAACCGTCCAGAATGCGAGCCAGCATCAGGATGATGCCCACGGCTGCAGTGGTGATGCCGTAGCCGATGCTGGCAGAATAACTGGCCATACCGATCAGGGAATAGATGCTCATGCCCACAAAAGCGTTGCAGGCGTAACAGATGATCTGCCAGAGCTTTGCACGGCGGTACTGGACGCCGTCTACTTCACTGGCACTGGGTTTCTTTTGGAACATAATGATTTTCCTCCTTTTTGTGTGAACTGAGTTCCGCTTTCTCTGACACCAGAATAACAGAATGCAACAGCCACTGCCGGATGAAAAACGATAGTTAAGGACAAAAATTCGTGCAATAATTTGTGGTGCGTGAATTTACATCCGCCTTCGCGATTTATTGTCCCATAGGGGAAAAACAGGTCTGCTACAATAGTCTCAACAAGCAACACGCAGGAAGGGAGAACCATCATGCAGAAATTTGAAAAAGGCTTTTTCATCGGTGCTGCAACAGCAGCCCATCAGGTAGAGGGCAACAATACGAAGAGTGACTACTGGGCACAGGAGCAGCTGCCCCATTCCAGCTTTACGGAGCCCAGCGGCATTGCCTGTGACCATTATCAACGGTACGAAGAAGATATCAAGCTCTTAGCCGATGCCGGGCTGAACGCCTACCGCTTTTCTATCGAGTGGGCACGGGTAGAGCCGGAGGAAGGAAAGTTCGACCCGGAAGCTATCGAGCATTACCGCAAGGTGATCGCCTGCTGCAAAGCGCATGGCGTAGAACCCATCGTCACCCTACTGCACTTTACCAGCCCGAAATGGCTCATCTGCAAGGGCGGCTGGGAAACCGAAAGCACCGTAGAGGATTTTAAACGTTATGTGACCTATGTGATGAAACAGCTGGGCAGCGAGCTGCGCTATGTCTGCACCATCAACGAGGCCAATATGGGCTTGCAGCTTGCCGCGATCTCCAAGCGGTTCCGTCTGATGGCAGAACGGGCTGCCCAAAATGCCGCATCGACCGGAAAGTCTGCCGAGGGCACGGTGCAGGTGGGCATGAACTTCCAGAAGATGATGGAAAACATGAAGTTTGCCGCCATGGAAAACGCACAGGTGTTCGGCACACCCCAGCCCCAGATCTTTGTCAGCGAGCGCACCCCGGAGGGTGACCTGCTGGTGCTGCGCGCCCATGCCGCCGCACGGGATGCCATCAAGGCCATCTGCCCGGAAGTCAAGGTGGGCCTGACCCTCTCGCTCCACGACTTGCAGGCACAGCCCGGCGGCGAAGCCTTTGCCGAGGCCGCATGGCAGGAGGAGTTTACCCACTACCTGCCCTACATTAAAGAGGACGATTTCCTTGGGGTGCAGAACTACACCCGCACTCTTTATGGCCCGCAGGGGCAGCTTCCGGCACCGGAGGGCGCAGAGCTGACCCAGATGGATTACGAGGTCTACCCGCAGGCACTGGAGCACGTCATCCGTAAAGTGGCAGAAGCATTCAAGGGCGATCTCATCGTCACCGAAAACGGCATTGCCACCGCCGAGGATGCCCGTCGTGTGGCGTTTATCCGGCAGGCACTGGACGGCGTGCAGCACTGCATCGCCGACGGCATCCCGGTGAAGGGCTACTTCTACTGGAGCCTGATGGACAACTTTGAGTGGCAGAAGGGCTACGCCATGCAGTTCGGCCTGATCGCCGTGAACCGTGAAACCATGGAGCGGACCGCAAAGCCTAGCCTTGGGGTGCTGGGCAGTTACGCAGAAAAATAAGCTGCAATAGCAAAAAACAGGCTGCGGAAGATGCTTCTCGCAGCCTGTTTTGGCTCAGTGGGAAAGATGCAGACCATGGACACCATTTGCAACCACGGCGGCAATTACGTTGATGTGCTTTTGCGCCAGTTTGGCGTCGGTGTTCAAAAGCCCGGAAAGACCGTTCATTACAAAAATCAGGATGGCACCGACATTTTCATATTGGGACGGCTCGATATTGTCACCTTTGATTTTTTCCAGAATGGCATCCCGCAAATGCTGCGTAAAGCGGTTCATCGCGGATACCGGAACCACACCGAGGTAATCCGTTGCCTGCTGGAGAGCAGCAAACATTTCCTGCACAAAGGCCTCCGGTTCATCCAGCAGCTGCTGTGCGCCGCGCATATTGTCGCAGACGAGCTGGACTGTCTGCCGCTCCATTTCGGCGGTGAGTGCATCCAGCGTTTCATAGTGGGAATAAAAGGTCGTTTTGTTGATCTCGGCGCGTTCGGCAATTTCCTTGACCGTGATCTTTTCAATGGGCTTCTCCCGCAGCAAGTCGATAAACGTTTTCTGAATGGCACGCTTCGTTTTTTTGACCCGGATATCCATACAATTCCTCCGTCAATGTATTTCGTAAAGGATGCTTAACCAACGCTTGGAACGTGATCCGTTGCTTAAACACCGGACACGCCGGAAACTGCTGATTGCAGCCCCTGCGGCATAGTGCTATTATAACACCATAGAGATGGATAAGCAACTAAGAGTTGCAAATCTAGTTCGTGAATACGAAAAATAAAAAATGGAGGATGCTTTATGAAAATGATGAATTTCAACAGTGTCAGAGATAAAGTTGCTATCGTCACCGGCGCAAGCCGCGGCATCGGCCGCGCCATTGCCGAGTGCTTCGGCGAAAACGGCATGAAGGTAGTCTGTGCAGCCCGCAGTGCCCAGCAGGGGCAGGCTGTGGCAGACGGCATCTGCGCCAAGGGCGGCGACGCCATCTTTATCCAGACCGATTGCAGCAAGGCTTCCGCCATCAAAGAGCTGGTGGACAAGACGGTGGCACACTACGGTAAGCTGGATGGCGTTGTCAGCAACGCAGGCATCGGCATGGGCGGCACACCGCTGCATGAGTATGAGGTAGAGGATTACGAGAAGATCTTCTCCCTGAACAGCGAGGGCGTCTTTGCCGGGATGAAGTACGGTGCAGAGGCTATCCTGAAAAGCCACAGCGAGGGCGGCTTCCTCATCAATGTGGCATCGGTGGCAGGGCTTGTGCCCCAGCGCGGACAGGCATTGTACAGCGCCACCAAGTTCGGCGTGGTGGGCATGACCCGCGCAGCGGCACTGGATTATGCGGAATACGGCATCACCGTCAACGCCATCTGCCCCGGTTACACCAAGACCAGCATTTTCGGAGATGCACCGGCTGCGGCCATGGACTTTTTCGCATCCGACTGCCCGGCAAAGCGGATGGGCGACCCGGAGGAGTGCGCCGCACTGGCACTCTTCCTTGCCAGCGGTCTGGCACGGTACATCACCGGCGCAACCATCCCGGTGGACGGCGCACTGTCTGCCGGGCACCAGAGCATCAGCAGCTGGAAGCACCCGGAAATTTTGACCGGCGGCAAGCTGAACAGCCAGAGCACCATTGCAGCCCTGATGGAAAACGAGGCTGCAAAGGCTATCGTGGAGCAGTATCTGCCCGGCTTTGCCGAGAATCAGCAGGCAAAAGCCGCCTACGGCATGACCTTTGGCAAGATCGGCCCCATGCTGGGGCTGCCGGAAGCAGCGCTGAAGGCACTGCTGGATGCGCTGGATAACCTGTGATAGATGCCGCTCTGAAAGCCCCATGACCGGGGCTTTCGTTCTGCCTGCGTGCGGTTGATTTTTGGAGGAGATCATGAAGAACGAAGCACTTTTCCGTACCGGCTCTGTCTGGAAGTCCATTTTTTCCATGGCAGTGCCCTCCATCATCATTATCCTTGTCATGGTGCTGTACAACATGGCAGATATGTTTTTTGTGGGCTGTCTGGGCGACACCGCACAGGTGGCGGCAGTCTCCGTCGTCGGGCCGGTGTTCTCGATTCTTGCGGCGGTGGCCACGATGCTTGGCGCAGGCAGCAGTGCCATCATCGCGCGCTGCTTTGGCGCGGGTGAGATCGAGCAGGGCAAGATCTGCTCCTCGCTCTGCTTCTGGACCAGCTTTTTTCTGGGCGTTCTGGTCAGCATCGGTCTGCTGGTGGGCAGAGTGCCGCTTTTGGGGATGCTGGGCTCCAATGCAGAAATTTTTCCCTATGCGGAGCGGTATCTTCAGGTTCTGGCACTGGGTGCACCGTGTTTCATCCTGTCCAACAGCATGGCGATGCTGGTGCGTGCAGAGGGCGCAGTAAAAGAGGGCATGATCGGTAATCTTCTGGGCACGCTGGTCAACTGCATTTTTGACCCGCTGTTCATTCTGGTGCTGAACTTCGGTGTCAGCGGTGCGGCTGCCGCCAGTGTGCTGGGCAACCTTGTGGCGACTGCCTGCTACCTGCGCTACATCGTTAAGCACGGCACGGTGCTGACCGTTGACTTCCGCCCGGCTCTGAAAAAGCCGCAGATGCTGGGCGAGCTGCTGGCCATCGGTCTGCCCAACGGCATCAGCAGCCTGCTGGCCGGGTTTGCGTCCTCCTTCAGCAACCGGCTGCTGGTGACCCACGGCACAGCGGCGGTCGCAGCCATGGCGGCGGCAGGCAAGACGACCATGGTCATCAGCATGATCGCCATGGCGATCTGTATGGGCTGCCAACCGCTTCTGGCGTACAGCTACGGCGCAGGCGACGCGAAACGCCTGAAGCAGCTTTTGAAGAATCTGATCCTGCTGACTGTTGTCTTTGGCGTTCTTGCCGGAGCAGCCAGCTTTGCCGGACGCAATGCGCTGATCAGGATGTTCATCAAGGAAGAAGGCGCTTTCCGTCTGGGAACGCAGCTGGTGGTCTATCTGGTTCTGGGCAGCCCGGTGATCGGTCTGACCTATCTGGCAACCAATTTGCTGCAATCTGTGGGCAAGGCAAGCGGTGCGGTGGTGCTCTCTCTTTTGCGGCAGGGGCTGCTGCTGATTCCGCTGCTGTACCTGATGAATGCGCTTTGCGGCGTGCAGGGCATTGCGGCGGCGCACCTGATAGCAGACGTTGGTGCTGCGGCTATCTCTGCGGGCATCCTGCTGCACTGGCTCCGGGCATTGGTAGAAAAAACGGCGGAAGTATGATATACTGTTTTTATCAATGAGCCGGAGGGGTTACACATGGATGTTCTCCAGAATATGATGCTGCTTTCCGAACTTGTCCAGTGCGGCGGCAATGTTTATACATGGTGCTATGATGCACAGGGAAAGCTACTACGGAGCAACTGTCCGGACGAGGCCTTTCTTGCCAGCGCATTTGAGCTGTTCGGCTGCAAACAGCGGATGCTGGAGCATGGGAACCGGGACGATGTGCCCGTTACCTTGGGGACGGCTTTGGGTCTTTTGTGGGGAGCAGCCTTTGAAAAGGAAGAGGAAAAGCTGAAGCGTGTCTGGGTCATTGGACCGGTGTTCTATCAGGACGTGACCCTGCGCGGGATCGAGGACGGGCTGAAATACTACAGCAAGCTGGAGATCAGTGTAGCATGGACGATCCAGCTTTACAAAGCCCTTGAAAAAGTCCCCACCCTGCAAAACACCATTATGAACCGCTACCTGCTGATGATGCACTACTGCCTGACCGGACAGCGGCTGGAACTGAGCTGTGTCAACAGCAGCACAGCGCAGGAGGAGCGGCTGAAAAGCGCCACAATTCCCCACGACCGGCATAAGATCTGGATGGCAGAGCAGGGAATGCTGCAGATGGTCCGCACCGGAGATATGAATTACAAGCAGGCGCTTTCCAACAGTATGAGCATAAGTGCAGGTGTGCCGGTACAGAGCAGCGATGTTTTGCGCCAGAGTAAGACCTCCATCATCGTGTTCACCTCGCTGGTATGCCGTGCCGCCATTGAGGGTGGCCTGTCCCCGGAGGAGGCATATTCGCTTGGGGACAGCTACATTCAGGCGGCAGAATCCGCAAAATCGCTGGATGAGCTGAACCCGCTTGCAATGATGATGTACGATGATTTCATCCGACGGGTCCACAAACACCGGACGAACCCGAACCTCAGTATGCAGATCCAGAAGTGTGTGGATTATATCGAGATGAATCTGGACAAAAAGATCGTAGCGGAAGATCTTGCCGCCCTGGTGGGCTACACAGAATATTACCTCACCCACAAATTCAAGGAAGAAACGGGTCTGAGTGTCACGAACTATGTAAAGTTTGCAAAGGTCGAACGTGCGAAAGTTCTGCTGAAAAGTACACCGTTCAGCGTCCGGGAAATTTCCGAGCAGCTTGGCTTTGCCACCCGCAATTATTTCAGCGCAGTCTTTCAGCAGGTCACCGGAAAAACGCCCATGGAATTCCGGGAAACATAAAGCAGAACAGGCATCCTGCGATACCGTTTGGCGGTATCGGACAGGATGCCTGTTCTGCTATGATGAAAAAGAATGGAGAAAGATGGCTTAGTTGAGGAACTTTTCGTTCAGGGTCACGCCAAAGTCGTGGGCAATAGCACGGAGGTCGTCGTCGGTGATGGTCTGCCGGATGATGCCGCCGCCCATGGAGAGCACCTTGACGTAGA
>ENA-ORUQ01001919-ORUQ01001919.1-human-gut-metagenome-genome-assembly--contig:-NODE-1919-length-18056-cov-9.162769_pt1 | contig 18056 bp, 14 predicted proteins | sample MGYA00242081_ERZ509211 | MGnify/ENA primary metagenome ERZ509211 (study PRJEB26280, sample SAMEA2338785) | human gut metagenome | biome: human gut; feature: human-associated habitat; material: faeces...
TATTTATATATATTATATAAAGCTGCTCCTATTACTGTTGAACGTAAATGCCCTATGTGAAATGGTTTTGCAATATTGGGTGCAGAATAATCTATTACTATATTTTTTTCTTTGTTTTTTTCATCTTCTGCTTCTACACCAAATTTTTCATTATTTATTTGTTCTAAAACTTCTTTTGTGAATATTTTAGAACAAATATAAAAATTCAAGTATCCTCCTGCTATGTCAACTCTTTCTATTAGTTCAGAATTTGTTGTTCCATTTTGTTCTAGTTTTTCTTTTATTTGATTAGCTATTTCTTGTGGTGCTTTTCTTAAAATTTTTGCTAGTCTAAAGCATGGAAATGAATAGTCTCCATTTTTAGTATCTTTTGGTACTTCTATATATGTATATATTTCTTTTGCTTCTACATTTTCTATAGTTTTAGCTATTTGTTCTGATATTTCTTTTTTTATATCTAACATTATTCTTTCCTTTCTAATTTGCCGCAGCCAAAATTGTAATTATTTTCCAATTATGTAGTTCCAAGAATCCCTACACATCTCCTCTAAAGTTTTTGTAGCCTCCCAACCCAACTCTTCTCTAGCCTTTCTAGGGTCAGCATAGCAAGTAGCAATATCACCACTTCTACGAGGAGCAATTTTATATGGAACATCTTTACCTGTAGCTTTTTCAAAAGCATTAACCATATCTAAAACACTATAACCAGTACCAGTACCAAGGTTATAAATAAATAATCCATTATTTTCTTTTTCTAATTTATTTAAAGCTAAAACATGGCCTTTTGCTAAATCTACAACATGGATATAATCTCTAACTCCTGTACCATCTGGTGTATTATAATCATCTCCAAATACTGATAATTGTGGTAATATACCTGCTGCAACTCTAACAACATATGGCATTAAATTATTAGGTATACCTTGTGGCTCTTCACCAATCAAACCACTTTCATGTGCACCTACTGGGTTAAAATATCTTAAAATACATATATCCCAAGTGTTATCAGATGTGTATGTGTCTTTTAGTATTTGCTCTATAAATAATTTTGTTGTTCCATATGGATTAGTTGTTCCACCTGTTTTGCACTCTTCTGTAATTGGTATTGTTTCTGGATCTCCATATACTGTAGCAGATGAGCTAAATATAAATTTTTTTACATTATGCTTTTTCATTACTTCTAAAAGTGCAAGTGCTCCATTTATATTATTATCATAATATTCTATTGGTTTTTGTACTGATTCTCCAACTGCTTTATATCCTGCAAAGTTCAAAACTGCTTCTATATTATTTTCAGAAAAAACCTTGTCCAATTTTTCTTTATCACGATAATCCATTTCATAAAATTTAAAATCTTTACCTGTTATTTTTTTTATATTTTCTAAAACCTTTGCTTTACTATTTGAAAAATTATCAATTATTACTATTTCTTTTCCTGAATTTAATAATTCTACTGCTGTATGACTTCCTATATATCCTGATCCTCCTGGTAGTAATACTGCCATATATATCAACCCTTTCTTTTCTACATTTTTTGTTCTAGTTTTTCTAATTCTTGGCCATTTTTTGTGTCTTTAACTACATAACCTTTTTCTTTTATTAAGTCTCTTATTTCATCAGATTTTGCCCAATTTTTTTGCTCTCTAGCTGCTTTTCTTTGTTCTAATAATCCTAAAATTTCTTCTGATACTTCTTTATTATTGTTTTCTTGAATAGTGTCTATTTTTAATCCCAAAACTGTATCAAATTTCATTAATAATTCTGCTACTTTAGGATTTTTCTTTTCAAATTTTGCTGTTTCCCATACATAGCTCATTGCTAATGGCATATTCATATCATCATTTATAGCTTTATGGAAATTTTCTTCTATATCACATAATTTTTTTATATCTGATTCTTTTAGTTCATCTTTTCCTTGTAAATGTGTTTGATATGCGTTTCTTAGTCTTTCTAATGATTTTGATGTTGCTTCTATTCCTTCCCATGTAAAATTTAATTTATTTCTGTAGTGGCATGAATAGCAAAATAGTTTATATACAAGTGGATCATATCCTTTTTCTTTTATGTCTTTTAGTAAATATACATTTCCTAAGCTTTTTGACATTTTTCCACCATTTATCAATAAATATTCTCCATGTAGCCAATAATTTGCTGGAATTTTTCCTGTTCTTCCTTTGCATTGTGCTATTTCATTTTCATGATGTGTTGGTATTAAATCTATTCCACCTGTATGTATGTCAAATTGCTCTCCTAAGTATTTTAAAGACATTGCTGAACATTCTATATGCCATCCTGGATAACTTGGTCCCCATGGGCTATTCCATTTCATCAAGTGATTTTCTGGTGCTTTTATCCATAATGCAAAATCATATGGATTTCTTTTTTCTTCATCTACTTCAACTCTTGCTCCTGCTTTTTGATTCTCTAAATTTACACTTGATAATATAGGATATTTGTCTAATTTTGATATATCAAAATATATTGCTGTTGATGTTTCATAAGCATATCCTTTTTTTACTAATAATTCAACATATTCTAGCATTTCTGGAATATGATCTGTTGCTTTACATACAATTTCTGGTGTTTCTATATTTAAGTCTTTTAAATCATTAAAAAATAAATTTGTATAATACTCTGCTATTTCGAGAGGAGTTTTGTGTTCCTCTCTAGCAGATTTTATCATTTTGTCTTCACCTTCATCTCCATCTGAAACTAGGTGTCCTACATCTGTTATATTCATTGCATGTTTTATTTTATATCCATTATATCTTAATACTCTTCTTAATACATCTTGGAATATGTTTGTTCTCATATTTCCAATTGTTGCATCTTTATATACTGTTGGGCCACATGAATATATGCGTACCTCATCTTTTCGAATTGGTTTAAATTTTTCTTTTTGTTTTGTTAATGTATTTGTAAAATAAATATCCATGAATTTCCTCCCTCTAATTTTTATACTCATTTTATTGAGCTTTTGTTGTGTTACCTTTTCCTGCCGTATTTGTTGTAGCTGTATTTGTTGCTGGTGTTGTTTTATTTGTTCCAGGTTTTGTTGCATCATCTTTTTTTCCGTTTGTTGTGTTAGTATTTGTATTAGTTGTTGTTGTGTTTCCTTTACCTGCTGTGTTTGTTGTGTTTTCTGCTGGCTTTTCTGGTTCTTTTGTAGTCTCTGTTGGTTTTGTATGAATTGTACATGTTTCTGTTATTTTTCCTCCAGCTGTTTTTGATGCTCCATTTGTATTCCACAAGTTTAATGTTTCTTTTGGTACTGTTCCTCCATAAGAACTATTTTTGGTTTGTGGACAATATTGTGTTGCTAGTTTTCCTGATTCTGTACAGATTTTTTGAACTCCATGGCCTTCACATTTTTCTGGTAAATTATCTTGTGCAAATGTTTCTGTATATGTGTCTGTACAACTTGATGTTGCTAAACATCCTGTCTTTTTACATACTGTTGCTTGTGTTATTCCTGATGGTGTGTTAAAGTTAGCATTTTTTAGATTTGCATGTATGCTTTTCATTACTGATGACCATATTTGCCCTGCTGGGTTTGTTCCACTATATACTACTTCTTCTGGACTATCATATCCAAACCAAACTGCTGCTGAATAATATGGTGTCATACCACATAGCCATCTATCTTTAGAACCATCTGTTGTTCCTGTTTTTGCACATGTTTCGATTCCTGTAATATTACAATATGTTGCTGTTCCTCCACTTTTTACTGGTTCTTCTGTTATTGACCTTGTTAAATATGCTACTTGTTCTGAAAATACTCTTGTTTGTTCTTGTTTTGGTGTTAATACTACATTGCCACTTGAGTCTGTTACTTTTGTATAGAATGTTGGTGTAATATATACTCCATCATTTGCTATTGTTCCATATGCTGCTGCCATTTCTAATGGACTAATACCATGTGTTAATCCACCTATTGCTAGTGGTAATTCTGTGTCATTTTTGTCATCTAATGAAGATATTCCCATCTTTTTCAAATATTCTAGTGATTTCTTTGGTGTTAATTCTTTCATTATTTTTACTGCTGGGACGTTTTGTGATGTTGCTATAAATTGTCTTATATTTATAAATCCACGATATCTGTCTCCATCATTTTTTGGTGAGTATCCATTGAAATCTGTTTTTGCATCATTATATACTGTTGCTGGTGTTATCACTTTTTCTTGTAATGCTGGTGCAACATCTGCTATTGGTTTTATTGATGAGCCTGTTTGTTTTACCATTTGTGTTGCTCTGTTCCATCCTGATGCTGTTTGTTGCTCTCCTAAGTTTCCTCCTACTGCTAATACTTGCCCTGTTTTGTAATCAATTATTGCCATACCTGCTTGCGAATGTTCATTTTTTAGTTGTCCTGTTGTTTTGTCTTTTTCTCTTCCTTTTAATAGATATTTTGATTTACTAAATTCTTTTTCAACTGTTTTTTGAATATTTTGGTCCTCTGTTGTATATATTACTAATCCACTACTATATACGTATTTTTCTGCAAATTCATATGATACCTTTTTTTCTTCCATTACTTGATTTATTATTTGTTTTAATGCTGCATCTGTATGATATGAATAGTCTGTTGTATTTTCTACATTTCCTTTTGTGAATACTAATCCTGCTTCAGCTTCTGCTACTGCATTGTTGTAGTCATCTTCATTTTCTATGTATCCTTGGTCTTTCATTTCTTTTAGTACTGTTAAGACTTTTTTCTTAATATTTTCTTTCACTTTTTCTTGGTCTTTTGTTTCATCAAATGGGTTATAACTATTTGGTGAACTGTTAATTCCTGCTAAAAATGCACATTGTGCTAAGTCTAAGTCTTTTGCACTTTTACTAAAATAATATTGTGCTCCTAGTTCTACTCCATGTATATCCTGTCCTCCAACAAATAGTATGTTTAGATATAATTCTAATATTTGTTGTTTTGATATCATTCTTTCTACTTGATATGCTTTTGCCCATTCTTTTATTTTTCTTGTGATTCCTGCGATTCCACTGCTGTCTTTGTCTCCTGTTATGTTTTTTACTAATTGTTGAGTTATACTACTTCCTCCATAACTTGAACCACCTTTTAGAACTGTGTTTCCAATTGCTCCTAATGTTCTTTTCCAGTCTACTCCACTGTGCTCATAAAAACGCTTGTCTTCTATTGCTACATATGCCTTTGGTAAATAGTCTGCCATTTCATCTAGTGATATTATTTTTCTTTGTTGTTCTTTACTTAAATTTGCTATTTCTGCTCCATTTTTGTCTAACACTACTGAATTTGCTGATCCTATTACCAAGTCGTCTTTTGTTATTTCAAAGTCGTCTCCAAATAGTCCGAAAAACATTGCTGCTACTATTCCTGCTCCTATTACACATAATAGCAATATTAGTATTATACATATTTTTATAAATACCATTAGTTTTGGATGTCTTGCTGAGAATTTTTTGCCTTTTCTGTTTGCTTTTCCTTTTTGGTTTGTTGGCTTTTTCCCTACTGGCCTTCTTGTTTGTGTTTGTACCCTTTTTGTTGTTCCTCCTGTTCTTGTATTATTTACTGTGTTTCTATTTCCACTTCTTGGTGTGCTTCCTTGCCTATTTCTTTCTGGTCTGTATTTTATTGTTTTGTCATTATTGCTGTATTTATTGTTTCTATTATTGTTTGGCATTTTTATCACATTCCTTTCTTAAAGGCTTTTTGGTTAGTTTTTAACCTTTTATTCCCTTTTGTCAATTCCTTTCTATTATAGTATATTTTTTATAAAAAAGGAAGACTTTGAGTAAATTTTTATAATTATAATCTTATTATAAAGCTTAATAATTAAACTTTTTATAGTATTTGATTTTTCGTATATAAATTACATATATATATTCCATCTCTTTTGATTTTTTCTCTTACATATTTGTATGGTTGATTTTTGTAAAATTCTGCTTCATATAAATCTCTTGCAAAAAATGATTTGTCATCAATTTTATATTCTGATTTGTTTTTAAAATCAATTTCATAATTTGTGATAATTACGCCATTAAATCTCTTTTTTAAAATTTTAATATTTCCGGTAACATCTATAATAGTGCTATCTTCAAATATTGCATATTGCTTTAATAATTCTGTTGGAAAGTCAAAATTTATAATTAATTGGGCTTTTGCCAAACTTTTCTTTTTATTGTTCATAACTGTAATCATTGAACCTGTTTCTTCTAAAATCTGTTCTTCTATTTTTTTCATTTTGCTTATATTTTTGGTTATAATAGCAACATGTTTATGATTCTGGGCTAACTTTTTAATATTTTCAATTACTACTTCTGTAAAATCATTTGCTAAAATATGTATTGTAGTTTCTTCTGGTTCCAACTCTTTTTTGTTTTCTACATATTCAATGATTTCTGGAACTAGCATTCTAAAGAGCCATCTTCCATCAATTATATCTAATTGGTATGTTTGTAATAAATTCATATATTTAGTGTGATTTTTTATTTCTTTACTAAGTACTACTTTTTTACTATTTAGTTTTTTTAATATTTTTTTAGTTTTTTTGGCTAACTTTTCTTCTAATTTTAATTGTTTATCCTTTTTTTCATAATTCACTATTGGTATATAAATTTTGTTTCCTTCCAATTTTACAATTTTAAACCATCTGCTTAACAGATTGGGCTTGTCATATTTTTGAATACAATACATAAAAAACACCTCACATTCAAATATATGAGGCATTTTATAAAATTATATCTCTTTTTAATAATTTTGATCTTACAATTCCTATTCCTATAAATTTATTTTCTGTATATATTCTGTAAATTCCATCTTTTACATTTTGAGTTATTTTCACTCCATTTAAAAAGTGTTTTATTCTTGATGGTTCGATATCTAATTTTGGATATTCACCAAATATTTTTTCTACAGAGATTATATTTTTTTCTATTATTTCTAAGTCTTTTTCGTTTTCCATTGTTAAAGTTATACTGTCTTTTACATTAAATTCTCCCACTTGTAAACGCACTAAATTTTGCATATATCCTATTGTTTTTAATGATGTTGCTATATCTTCACACAATGTTCTTATATATGTACCTTTGCTACATGAGACGTCAAAGATTATAACGTTTTCGTCTTTTAATATTTCTACTAATTCTATGGAATATATTGTGATTTTTCTAGTGGGTATTTCTACTTCTTGCCCTTTTCTGGCATATTCATATAGCTTTTTGCCTTTTACTTTTATTGCTGAATATATTGGTGGGGTTTGTTCTATTTCTCCTTTAAATTTTTTTAATGCTTTTTTTATTTCTTCTTGATTTGCTTGTTCTAATAATCCTTGTGGGATTTCTTTTTCTTCTACAATTTCTCCTTCTGCATCTAATGTTGCAGTTCTTTTTCCTAGTTTTAATTCAACACGATATTTTTTGTCATGATTTACTAAATATTTAGAACATAGTGTTCCTTTTCCTATTAAAACAGGTAAGACCCCTTGTGCCAAAGGGTCTAGTGTTCCTGTGTGTCCTACTTTTTGTCCAGTTATCTTTTTTATTTTTGCTACTATATCATGTGAAGTCCATTCTTTTGGCTTATACACATTTAAAATGCCATCCACTGTGATTTCCTTTCTCATCTATTACATCATAGATGTCTTGTATTGCTTTATTTTAATACTTTTCTGATTTCTTTCATTATTTTTTCTTTTACTTGTTCTATGTTTCCTTGGATTAAGCATCCTGCTGCTTTAGGATGTCCTCCTCCTCCAAAAATATAGCATATGTCTGATACATTTACGTAATTTGATGAACGCATAGATACTTTGTATTTTTCTTCATTATCTTTTTGTCTGATAAATACTGAAACTTCTACCCCTTCTACATCTCTGCCTACTTCTACTAGTCCTTCATGGTCTCCAGGTTCTGCATTTACGTCTTTTTCATCTTGATTTGTTATATATGTAAATGTGACTTTTCCGTCTTCTAAAAATTCTATTCTGTTTACAATTCTTTGCATTAGTTCAAAGTTTGCTTTTGTTTTTGTTTCTAATGCTTTTTGATAGATTTCAGAGACATTGACTCCTTTTCGTAATAAGTCTGCTGTGAATTCAAATGTTTCTGCTGTTACTCCTTGATATTTGAATCCGCCTGTGTCTGTGATTATTCCTGTTAATATACATGAGCCTAATTCTACATCTATATCTATATTGAAATATGTAAACATTCCTATTAAAATTTCACAACATGCTGGCGCTACTGGGTTTACAAAGTTTATGTCTCCATACATTGTGTTTGATCCATGGTGGTCTATTACTATTGTTTTTTTGGCGTTTTCAAAATATTCTCTTCCTACTAGTCTTTTTAGGTCTGCACAGTCTAAACTTATTGCTAAATCGTATTTTTCTACATCTGTATTTTCTTTTACTACGTTTGCATTTGGTAAAAAGTTGAATATTCTTGGGTATTCTCTTATTATTACGTCTGCCTTTTTTCCCATGTCTCTTAGCGCTTTTTCCATTGCTAGTGTACTTCCTATTGCGTCTCCATCTGGTGATTCATGTGCTAATATTACTATTGTATTTGCTTTTTTTATTTCTTCTAATATTACATCTAAGGTCATTGCTTTCCTCCTTATATTTAATAGGTGTTTCTGGGGACGGGATCAAAAAACATCTAGTTTTGTAGATGTTTTTTGACCCCGTCCCCAAAAACACCTAATTCTTTGGCATAATATCCTTCAAAATTGAATCAATTTTTGCACCATATTCGATAGAATCGTCTTTTTCAAAAATTAATTCAGGTGTATTACGCAAGTTTACTCTTTTGGCTAATTCTGTCCTAATAAAGCCAGCTGATTTTTTCAAACCATCTATTGTTGCTTTTTCGTCTTTAGAGTTTAGTATGCTTATATAGATTTTTGCATATTTTAGGTCATTTGTTACTTTGACCTTTGTTACACTAATCATTCCTGTTATGCTTGGGTCTTTTAATTCTCTGTCTATGATTTGGCTTAATTCTTTTTTGTATTCTTCACCAATTCTTCCCATTCTGTTATTATTATTTTTATTTGGCATTTTTTAGTCACTCCTTTCCTTAAGCTGTTATTATTCCTATACTATATATTATATTATCTTATTATTTACACTGCTTTTTTATCTTTTTATTTCTTCCATAACATATACTTCAATAATATCTCCTTCTTTAATATCATTGTAGTTTTCAATTTGCATTCCACATTCAAATCCTTTTGTTACTTCTTTTACATCATCTTTAAATCTCTTTAATGTTGCTAGTTTTCCTTGATGTATTACAACATTTTCACGTATTACTCTTACTCCTGCATTTCTTTCTACTTTTCCTGATAATACATATCCTCCTGCTATTGTTCCTATATTTGAGATTCTAAATGTTTGTCTTACTTCAACATTTCCTATTACTTTTTCTTCGTATTTAGGTTCAAGCATTCCTTTCATTGCCATTTCTACATCTTCTATTGCTTGATATATTACAGAATATTGTTTTATTTCTACTTCTTCTTTTTCTGCCATTTCTTTTGCTGTATGGTCTGGTCTTACATTAAATGCTATTATTATGGCATTTGAAACTTTTGCTAATGTAACATCTGATTGATTTACTGCTCCTGCTGCACTATGGATTACTTTTACTTTTACTTCTTCGTTTTCTAGTTTTTCCATTGATTGTTTAACTGCTTCTACAGATCCTTGTACATCTGCTTTTACTATTAAGTTTAATACTTTTAGTTTTCCTTCTTCCATTTGGCTAAATAAGTTGTCTAATGTTACTTTTGTTCCTTGATTGATTGCTTTTTCTCTTGCTTGACGTTTTCTTTTTTCTATTAGGTGTTTTGCCATTTTTTCGTCTTTTACTTCATAGAATGTGTCTCCTGCTTCTGGTACTTCTGTTAGTCCCATGATTTCAACTGGTGTAGATGGTCCCGCTGATTTTACTTTTTTGCCTTTGTCATTTGTCATGACTCTTATTCTTCCTATAGATGAACCTACCACTATGGTATCTCCTACATCTAGTTTTCCTCTTTGTACTAACATTGTTGCTATTGCACCTTTTGATTTATCTAGTCTTGCTTCTATTACAACACCTTTTGCTTGTTTATTTGGATTTGCTTTTAGTTCAAGTACATCTGCTTCTAATAATACCATTTCTAATAATTGATCTATATTTATATTATTTTTAGCTGAAATAGGTACACATATTGTGTCTCCTCCCCATTCTTCTGGAACTAGTTCATAATTCATTAATTCTTGTTTTACTCTATCTACATTTGCGTCTGGTAAATCAATTTTGTTTATTGCTACAATTATTGGTATTCCTGCTGATTTAGCATGATTTATTGCTTCTACTGTTTGTGGCATTATTCCATCATTTGCTGCTACTACTAATATTGCTATATCTGTAATTTGTGCTCCTCTGGCTCTCATTGCTGTAAATGCTTCGTGTCCTGGTGTATCTAAAAATGTTATTTTTCTACCATTTATTTCTACCATGTATGCACCTATGGCTTGTGTAATTCCTCCGGCTTCTCCTTCTATTACATTTGTTTTACGTATTGTGTCAAGTAATGATGTTTTTCCATGGTCTACGTGGCCCATTACAACTACTACTGGTGGTCTTTCTTTTAAATCTTCCTCTGAATCTTCTGAATCATCAAATAAAATATCTTCTTCTGTTACAGTTTGTTTTTTCTTAGCTGTTATTCCAAATTCTCCTGCTACAAGAAATGCTGTATCAAAGTCTATTTCATTATTGATTGTTGCCATTATTCCATATCCTAATAATTTTTTAATAACTTCTGCTGTTGTTTTTTTCATTTCAGCTGCTAAGTCTTTTACTGTTATGCTCTCTGGAATTTCTATTTCTGTCAATTTGAAGATTTTTTGTTTATTACGTTCTTCGTTTGCTTTTGGTGCTTTCTTTTTGCCTTTTCTTCCACGTTCTGTTGTTAAATCATAATAATCTAACATTCCGCCTTCTTGGTCATTAAACATGTGTGATAATTTGCTTGTTTGTTTTAAGCTCTTTAATTTGCCCTCATCAAATCCACTTTGTTGGTTGTTTCTTCTTCCTTTTGATTTTTTGTTAGTTCTGTTTTCATCATATTTGTTGTTATTTTTTTGTTTGTCTATGTTTTTGTTGTATTCTCTAACATTTTCTTTTTCTCCAACTTCAGCAGACATGATATTTTTTATATTTTTTTCTATTCCTTTTTCATCTAATGGGCGTTTTTGATATGGTCTATTATTGTTGTTATTTCTGTTATAAAATCTATTATCTCCATTATTTCCATTATTATTACGGAATCTGTTGTTATTTATATTATTTCCATTATTGCGTCTATCACGGAATCCATTATCTCTATTGTCTCTATTGTTTCTATCTTGCCAGTTTCTGTTTTGATTGTTGTTTCTGTCTTGATTATTTCTTTCTTGTCCATTTCTATAGTTGTTTCTATTATAATTATTTCTATTTTGGTAGTTTCCTTGATTTCTTTCTTGTTTATTTTCTTGTACTACTTGTTTTGTTTGCATTTTTTGCATAGGTTGATTTACTTCTCCTTGTTCTTTTATATTTTTTTCTTCTTTTTTATTTTCTTCTTTTGGCATTTCTTTGATTTGTTTTTCTGCTGTTATTTCTTTTTTGTTTGTTTCTTCTGCTTTTAATTCTTTGTTATCAACCTCTTGTTTTGGTTGCTCTTCAACCTTTTTTGGTTCTTCTTTTTTAGTCTCTTTGCTCAATCCAAATAATTCACTTACTGTTAATGGTTTATTTGGTTTGTTACGATAAACAATGTTGAAATCTTTATTTTGTTTTCTTTCTACAAATCCTACATTATTTGTTTTATTTTGCTTTTTTACTTCTTCTTTTCCTTTTTCTTCTATTAGCACTTCTCTTCTTATAATAACTGGTGCTTTTTCTTCTTTTTTAGGATTTTTTGGTTCTGTTTTTGTTGTCTTTTTTTCTTTTTTGCTTTCTTCTTCTACTTTATTTGTTTTTTCCCTTTTTTTAGCTTCTTTTTCTGTTTTACTATTGAATTTATTTGCTATTTTTTCTGCATCTTCTTCAGAAACTGCACTCATATGATTTTTTACTTCTATATTTAGTTTTCCAGCCATCTCTACAACTTCTTTACTGGCTAAGTTTAGCTTTTTTGCTATTTCATATATTTTTATCTTACCCAATATCTTCACCCCCATAGTTTACTTTTATTATTTGTTTTGCTAAATTTTCTTCTTTAATTCCAACAATTGCTTTGTTTTGCTTTCCTATTGATTTGCTTAAAGTATCTATATCTCCTATTATTAGACTTTCTACATTATTTTCTTTACACAAATTTTGGAATTTGGTTTTTGTTCTGTCTGAACTGTCTTGGGCAATTAGCACTAATCTTACCTTTTTCTTTTTTATTTCTTGCTCTACACTGTCTGCTCCAAAACATATTTTTCTAGCTCTAGCAGCTAAACCTACTAGCCCCCATATTTTATTATTTACCAAGTATTACACCTCTTAAACTTTCATAAATTTCTTGTGATATTTTTATGTCTAATGCTTTTTCTAATCTTTTTGTCTTTATAACTTTTTCTAAACATTCAATATTATCACATATATATGCCCCTCTACCATCAAGTTTACCTGTTCTATCAACATTTATTTCGTTTTCTTTGTTTTTTACAATTCTTACTAAATCTTTTTTATCTTTTTTTTGATTACATCCCATACATGTTCTTTGTGGATTACGTTTTACATTTTTCATGTATTTGTCCCCCTTTTATTGTATGTCATTTTCCTCTTCTTCATGTTGTTTTGTTAACATTTCTCTAAATTGACTTTCAGATTTTATGTCTATTTTCCAGCTTGTTAATTTTGCTGCTAAACGTGCATTTTGTCCAGCTTTTCCTATTGCTAATGATAATTGGTCATCTGGAACTATTACTTGTGCAAATTTATCTTCTTCTTTTATATCTACTGCCATTATTTTTGCTGGTAATAAAGCTGATGCTATATAAATACTTGGGTCTTGATTCCATTCTATTACATCTATTTTTTCTCCATGTAATTCATTTATTACATTTTGAATTCTTACTCCTTTTTGTCCTACACATGAACCTACTGGGTCAATGTTTGGATCTGGTGAATATACTGCTACTTTGCTTCTGTTTCCTGCATCTCTTGATACACTTTTTATTTCTATAACTCCTTCATATATTTCTGGAATTTCTAGTTCTAATAATTTTCTTACAAAATCTGGATGACTTCTTGATACTAGTACTTGTGGTGCTCCTTTTTGTCCTCTTTCTACATCCATTACATATGCTTTTATTTTGTCATTTACATGATAATGTTCTGTTGGTACTTGTTCCTTTGTTGGCATTACTCCTTCTAGTCTGCCTAAGTCCATAACAACTATGTTTTTGTCTGCTTTTTGGATTATTCCTGAGACTATTTCTCCTTTTCTGTCATTGAATTCATTAAATATCAAGTCTCTTTCTACTTCTCTTAATTTTTGAATAATTACTTGTTTTGCTGTTTGCGCTGCTATTCTACCAAAGTCTTTTGGTACTATTTCTACATCTACTTGGTCTCCTAATTGTAATGATTTGTTTATTTTGTGTGCATCTTCTAAACTTATTTCTGTTGCGTCATCTTTGGCAACTTCCATTATATCTTTTATTGCATATATGTGTGTTGCTCCTGTTTGTTTGTCTATGTCTACTTTTACGTTTTCTAGTGCATCAAAGTTTCTTTTATATGCTGTTACTAGCGCTGTTTCTATTGCTTCTATTACATATTCTTTTTTTATTCCTTTCTCTTTTTCTAGTTCTTCTAATGATAAGATTAATTCTTTATTGTCAATAGCTTTCATTTTTTATACCATTCCTTTCTTCTTTTTATTTTAATCCCAGTGATATACTGTTTTTATTTGTGCTATATTTTTTCTTTCTAATGTTATTTCTTCTTTATTTATTATTTCATTGGTTTCTATTTTTACTTCTGATTCTGTGTAGTTTTTTAATATTCCATAATATTCTTTTTTTCCGTAATTATCTTTTTGAAATAGTTTGATATATATTTCGCTTCCTTTATTTTTTTCTAAGTGTTCGTCTTTTCTTAGTATTCTCTCTATTCCTGGTGATGATACTTCTAAAAAGTATTGTTCTTTTATGTAATCAGCGTTGTCCAATGGTTCCATAATTGCGTCATTTACTTTTTCGCAATCTTTTAAGTCTATTCCTTTTTCATTGTCTATGTAAATTCTTAAAAAATAGTTTTTCCCTTCTTTTACATATTCTACATCATATAATTCATAGCCTAGCTCTTCTATCTTTGGTTTTAGTAGTGTTTCTACTTTTTGCTCTATGTTTGCCATAGTTTTTTTCATTCCTTTCTTTTTCTAGACATTTTTTCTTCCATTAACTTTAGAAGAGTGGGATTTGTTCCCACTCTTCTTTCTTTTTGCTGTATTTTTATTATACCCCTTTTTTCTAATAATTGCAATAGTTTTTCTGTAATTTTACAACTGAATGTAAATTTTTTTCTTTTTCATCATATATTGCAACTATGTGGCTGTTATTTTTATATGCGTATTTGCATATAACTTTTTCTCCGTATTTTATTTCTTTTTTGTATTGTATTTGTATATTATCATATGGCCTTTTTGCATATACATCTTCTGGTAATGCTTCATATGCTAGATCTAAATAATATAAATTGTGCATGTGTCCATTTAAGTCTATGTCTCGTCTAGTAGTTGTGTATTCTATTTTTTTAGTGTATTCACTTTCTTCTGGTAATTCTATTTTTTCTATTTCTTTTTCTTCGTATACACTGTTGTTTTCAGGTTGATATTTGCTTGCTATTTCGTCTGTTATTCTTGTTATTCTTCCTGTTTCTGTGTTTACTAATACCCATTTTGAGGTTGCTATTGCACATAGTTCTTTTTGATTGTTATATATTTCAAAGTCACGGTATGTTATGGCTTTTGCCATATCTCTTCCCCATGTTTTTATGTGGATTTTTTGCCCATATTTTGGCCTGTTTATTACTTTTAGTTTCCATCCTGCTAATATCCATACTACATGTGTTTTTTTTATATCATTTGCTCCATATCCTGCTGCGTCTGAATGATATGCTCCTATGTTTTCTAACATTTCTAGTATTGCTCTGTTTTTTATATAGTTGTTTTTTCCTATGTCTTTTACTCCTATATTAAAGTCTTTTTCAAATATCATTTTATTGCATCCTTTCTTTTTGTTTTTTTGGACGGAAGCTAATGCTTTTGGGTTCGGAGGAAAAAAGCATGCCTTTAATAGTGTTTTTTTGTGCCGTCCCCAAAAGCATTAGTGTTAAGGTGGTGTTTTTTGAGTCCGTCCCCAAAAACACCTCTTAATATCCAGGTTTTTCTAATAAATGGAACATATTTTTTTTGTATTTTTCTACTCCTGGTTGGTTAAATGGATTTACTCCTAATATCATTCCTGACATTGCACATGCTTTTTCAAAGAAGTATATTAGTTCTCCTATATTTTTTTCATCTAATTTGTTCATTTCTATTTCTATATTTGGTACATCTCCATCTACATGTGCTTTTATTGTTCCTTCCATTGCTTTTTTGTTTACATAGTCCATTGTTTTTCCTGATAAGTAGTTTAGTCCATCTAAGTTGTCATCGTCTGGATTTATTATTATGTCATTTTTTGGTGTTTTTATTGATATTACTGTTTCAAATAAGTCTCTTCTGCCTTCTTGTATGTATTGTCCCATTGAGTGTAAGTCTGTGGTAAAGTCTACTCCTGCTGGGAATATTCCTTTGTTTTCTTTTCCTTCGCTTTCTCCATATAGTTGTTTCCACCATTCTGTGAAATAGTGCATTTTTGGTTCATAGTTTACTAGTATTTCTGTTGTTTTGTTCATTTTACTGTATAATATATTTCTTATTACTGCATATTGGTAACATTCATTATATTTTAGGTCTGAATCGTCAAATCTTTCTTGTGCTGTTCTTGCTCCTTCCATTAGCTTGTCTATGTCTATTCCTGCTACTGCTATTGGTAATAGCCCTACTGCTGTTAATACTGAATATCTTCCTCCTATATTGTCTGGTACTACAAATTGCTCGTATCCTTCATTTTCTGCTAGTGTTTTTAATGCTCCTTTTTGCTTGTCTGTTGTTGCATATATTCTGCTGCGTGCTTCGTCTATTCCGTATTTGTTTTCTAGTATTTCTCTGAATATTCTGAATGCTATTGCTGGTTCTGTTGTTGTTCCTGATTTTGATATTACATTTACTGAAAAGTCTTTGTTTCCTATATATTCTATTAGTTCATTCATGTAGTTTGGACTTAAATTGTTCCCTACATATAGTATTTGTGGGTATTTTCTTTGTTTTTCTGATAATAAATTGTAAAATGTGCTTGTTAAACTTTCTATTACTGCTCTTGCTCCTAAATATGAGCCTCCTATTCCTATTACTACTAGTATGTCTGATTCTTTGGCTATTTTTTTTGCGGCTTTTTTTATTCTTTTGAATTCTTCTTTGTTGTAGTCTGTTGGTAATTCTAACCATCCTACAAAATCTTCTTCATCTAGTGCTCTTTTGTGTAATTCTTTGTGGTTTTTTTCTACCTCTTTTGCATAGTCTTGTATCATTCTTTTTGTTATATTTGTGTTGTTATATTTTAGTTTTATATTTGCCATTTTTATCATTCCTTTCCTTTTTTCTTATGATTTTTTCTTCTTTATGATATATTATTTTTATTTTTTTTTCAATATTTTTTGGTAATTTTTTAAGATTTTATAAAAGGAACTGTCCTGAGTTTTTGACAATTGTATGTATATTTTTATGAAGCTTGCATGGGGTCTTTTTCCCTGAAAGTCAAAAAATGCTACCGTTAGGTAGCACTATAGCTCGGTATAAAATATATTGCAGGATTTACCATAAACAAGTTTATGATAAATCCCGCCATTCAATTTTTCACCTGCCTCTAGCGTATTTCATTCGCTAGAGGGACTTGTATTCAATTTACCGGTTATAAAATGACTCTCTCGCCTATTTTATAATCACGGTTTTAGCTTTTAGTTTACATAAAGTGTGGGACGAAAGCCAACATTGTAGAAGCTGTTGGTCGTGCCGTAGCGATAGCGGTAAGAGGCTGGAAAGTCAGAGCCTGTATAGCTGTAATAGCCTCCCCTGCTGGCACAAGGACCGTAGCTGTCGGAAGTCTTTTCTAGTGTCCATTCCCATTCATTTCCCGCAAAATCATAAATATTCATCTTTTTAGTATCATCTGATGCACCTGCTGTTAACAAAACACTACTTGCTGGTTTTGTTCCAGTTATTGAAGTCCAACTACTTCCTTGTTTTGCTTTGTCACTGCTTATTGTTCTTTCTACGTTACTATAATTTCCCCATGCACTACTATCAGAATTAATATTTGCTGTTCCTAATTTTCCTTTTACTTCTAAATATTTACAAACTAAATCCCATTGGATTCCAAACATTAAACTACTTGTATAATTACTATTTGGTGTCATTTCTTTAGCTAAAGCTTGGGCTTCACTACAATATACATAATTATATGGTATTGCATCTTTTTGACTTATTGCTTTTGGTGATGTTTCTATTGATATTCTTCCTGATGAACTTGTTCTTGCATTTGTTGTTTCTGTTGTTGTTCCTTCTATTCCTGCTTCATATCTTCCTATCCAGAATCCACCATAAGTATATACACTTTTTAACATTTTTTGATATGCTGCTGTATATTCATCTGAAGTCATTCCACAACCATTATACCATTCATCTGTCCAATTACATCCTTGTCCTAATTTTCCTTCTCTATATGTTGTTGCATATTCTATTAATTTATTTTTTATATCTGTATAATTCTGTTCTGTTAATGTGTTTGTTGTATCTATTGTTAAACCTGAAAATACTGTTGTTTTTGGCACTTCTATCCAAACCCATTCATTATTATTTTTATCTTTTATTACTATTCCTTTACTTGCATCTGCTTCTACTACTGTTGAATTTGCAGGTACAGCTCCTGCTGGATTTGAATCTG
>ENA-ORUQ01001923-ORUQ01001923.1-human-gut-metagenome-genome-assembly--contig:-NODE-1923-length-18000-cov-2.910337_pt1 | contig 18000 bp, 13 predicted proteins | sample MGYA00242081_ERZ509211 | MGnify/ENA primary metagenome ERZ509211 (study PRJEB26280, sample SAMEA2338785) | human gut metagenome | biome: human gut; feature: human-associated habitat; material: faeces...
GAAACTTGGATTTATCGGATGCGGCAATATGGGCGGCGCCATTCTCTATGGTGCACTCGAAAGCGGTGTCCTGGACAAAGAAAATGTCTATGTATACGACATCAAGCCGGCATGCGTGGTGCTGTAATCGAACGCATTAATGTAAGTACAGAAAAATTCCGTTCATTATAATCGTTGTCATTCTATGTCGATTCATGCATTGGAATTATCAGACAAAAGAGGAGTTATCCACAGTTTCCCGTGGATAACTCCTCTTTTGTTGGGGATAAGTGGAATTACTTTGCAAAATTTGTCGTTACATTTTCATCCTCTTTATCACCTTCAACCGTGTAAATTCTTCTCTTTCCTTCTCCTCCAGCGCATTACTGATCGTATGCACCAGATTCGTATACATCGGTATCGTAATATTCTTAAGCGCATTCGCCCGCTTCTGTGTCTTCTTGATATTTGCGGCCAGACGGTACGCCGAGTTCTCCACCTCAGCCAGCTTGATCGTAAGTTCCTTCACTTCCCGGAAAGCTTCTCTTGCAATATCCACCGACTCATGTGTCGTGCTGAACGAATACGTCAGATCATTCTGCTTCGCATCATACTTGATGTGCGGGATCTCCGTTCCCATGATGCTTCTGGTCTGCATCTTCAGCGAATCCTCGATTGGAACAGTAAATGCCAGTTCCTGGACTTTACTGATCCCGTGTTCGATATTGGCACGCTGCAGGCAGGCATATGCTTTTGTAAAGGTTGCATCGATCTCTTCCTGAATGTCTTTCGCCTCATCGATCAGTCCCATCAGCTCTTTCAGAAGAATATTCCGCTTTTTATCCATCAAGTCATACCCCTGACGTGCAAGCATCAGAGAATTCTTTGCAAGCATCAGATTTCCTTTGGTAGGAAATTCTCTCGGATCCATATGCATCCCTCCTACTCTTCTGTCTCCAATGTCTCTTTCGTATCCTTCCAATACTTCTCAACCAGCTTCGTATCAATACGGTCCAGTTCTTCCTTCGGCAGAAGTCCAAGCAGTTCCCAGCCAAGATCCAGCGTCTCCATCATCGTCCGGTTCTCCGCCGGTCCCTGGCCAATATAGCGTCTCTCGAATTCTTCACCGAACTTCAGATACTGTTTATCGATTGGTGACAATTCATCTTCTCCGATAACCGAAGCCAGATTTCTCGCCTCTCCAACCTTTGCATAGGCAGAGAATAACTGGTTCGCAAGATCCTGATGATCTTCCCTGGTATATCCTTTTCCGATGCCGTCCTTCATCAGTCGTGACAGCGATGGCAGGATACTGATCGGCGGATAGACTGCCTGCCCGTGCAGATTACGGTCCAGTACGATCTGTCCTTCTGTGATATATCCGGTAAGGTCAGGGATCGGATGTGTAATATCATCATTCGGCATGGTCAGGATCGGAAGCTGTGTTACGGAACCATTTGCCCCGTCCACAATACCGGCACGTTCATAGATCGTTGCCAGTTCACTGTATAAATATCCCGGATATCCTTTTCTTGACGGAATCTCGCCACGGGAAGAAGACACTTCACGCATGGCTTCCGCAAAAGAAGTCATATCCGTCAGGATAACCAGAATGTGCATATTTTTCTCAAATGCCAGATATTCCGCTACCGTCAGTGCAACCTTCGGCGTGATCAGACGCTCCACCACCGGATCATTTGCCAGATTCAGAAACATACACACATGATCTGCCACACCGCTTTCCTCAAATGTCTTACGGAAGAATTCCGCCACATCGTGCTTCACACCCATTGCTCCGAATACAACTGCGAACTGTTCATCCGAATTGTCACCAAGCGAAGCCTGCTTTACGATCTGTGCCGCGAGCTGGTCATGCGGCAATCCGTTTCCCGAGAATATCGGAAGCTTCTGTCCGCGGATCAGTGTCGTCAGACCGTCAATCGCTGAGATTCCGGTACGGATATAGTTTCGTGGATACTCCCGTCTGACAGGATTCAACGGAAGTCCGTTTACATCCCTTTTTTCTGCATCTGCAATCGGACCAAGTCCATCGATCGCTTCTCCGATTCCGTTAAATGTACGTCCCAGCATTTCCTCCGATACAGTAACTTCCATCGGATGTCCCGTAAGTCTTGTGTGGGTATTATCCAGTGACATATTTTCTGTCCCTTCAAATACCTGAATCACAGCCTTGTCTTCATCCAGCTCTACGATACGCCCCATTTTCCTCGTATTATGATCTACAATAAATTCTACGATCTCATCGTAAAATGCATTTTCCACGCCTTCCAGCACGACGAGAGGGCCATTTATACTGCTCAGTCCAAGATATTCTATTGCCATCTTACGTCCCTCCCTTTACGCATTCTTCTCGATGACGCGGTTATAGAAGTCATCAATGTCTAATTTATACAGATCCAGTAACTGCAGGTTGTCATTCGGCACATCATACTTGATCGCAATGACCTTTTCAAATATACCTTCTGCCTTCAGTACCGACATCGGCATTCCCATTGCCACCAGTTTTCTACTGGTCTTATACAGATACAGGATCACGTCCATCATCTTGAACTGCTTCTCCAGCGATACGCACGTATCATCCTTATGAAATGCATTCTGCTGCAGGAATCCCAGACGGATCACCTTTGCGATCTCCAGGATCAGTTTCTGATCATCCGGAAGCACATCCCCGCCGATCAGTTTTACAATCTCCATCAGACTGCTCTCCTGGTTCAGGATCGCCATCAGACGGTTCCGGTAATCAACAAATTTCGGCGACACATGATCCGAATACCAGCCGCTTAAGTCATTCAGATATTCACTGTAACTCGTCAGCCAGTGGATCGCAGGGAAATGTCTCGCATACGCCAGGGATTTATCCAGTCCCCAGAAGCAGCGCACGAAACGCTTCGTATTCTGCGTAACCGGCTCGGAGAAATCTCCCCCCTGCGGAGACACCGCTCCGATGATAGAGACAGATCCGGTTGCACCATTTAATGTCTGCATCATGCCGGCTCTTTCATAGAATGCCGACAGTCTCGATGCCAGATATGCCGGGAACCCTTCCTCCGCCGGCATCTCTTCCAGTCGTCCGGACAGCTCACGCAGTGCCTCTGCCCATCGGGATGTCGAGTCCGCCATGATCGCCACATCATAACCCATGTCACGGTAATATTCCGCCAGTGTAAGTCCGGTGTAAATGGATGCCTCGCGGGCAGCCACCGGCATGTTCGAGGTATTGGCGATCAGCGTCGTTCTGTCCATCAAAGGATTTCCTGATTTCGGATCGACTAGTTCTGAAAACTCTTCCAGAACCTGCGTCATCTCATTTCCACGCTCGCCACATCCAATATATATGATAATATCCGCATCCGACCATTTTGCGATCTGATGCTGGGTCATCGTCTTACCTGTTCCGAATCCTCCCGGGATCGCAGCCGTTCCACCTTTTGCAATCGGGAACATCGTATCCAGAATTCGCTGTCCTGTTACCAGCGGCACACTTGCCGGGAATCTCCGGCTCACCGGTCTCGGTACACGGATCGGCCAGTGCTGTGTCATCGAAAGTTCCCGTTTTTCTCCACTGAGCAGTTCAATCGTAACCAGCGTCTCATCAATCGTATATTCACCATCCGGAACCACAGATATAACAGTTCCTTCCACTCCCGGAGGAACCATACATTTGTGCACGATAGCCCGCGTCTCCGGCACTTCCGCAATGATCGTTCCACCCTGTACCATATCGCCTTCCGCCACTGTGATATGCGTCTCCCAGAGCTTCTGGCGGTCCAGTGCATCCACACTGACACCACGGGTGATAAATGCCCCGCCCTTGTCAGCAATCCGCTCCAGCGGTCTCTCAATACCGTCAAAGATATTATTCAGGATACCGGGTGCCAGCGTAACCGACACTGCCGCTCCCGTACCTTCCACAAGTTCTCCCGGATGCAGTCCGGAAGTCTCCTCATACACCTGTACCGTCGTCCGGTCCTTATCCAGGGAAATAACTTCGCCAACCAGCTTTTCCTCTCCAACATGGACCATTTCCGACATCTTAAAATCCGTCTTCCCTTTCAGGTAAATGACCGGGCCGTTGATGCCATATATCTTTTCTGTCTTTCCGCTACTCACCCTTTACACCTCCCCGGAACCGGAATTTCTGGTATTCATTTTCCAGTGCCCCTTTGAATGCATAATCCACCAGAACATTCTTCTCAGGCACAACTGCACGCACACCGCCGATGAAATCCACTTTGCTGATCGTCAGCGTCATTCCCGTGCGCTCCTCCAGATATGTCTTCTTATCTGCATCGGACGGATTGATATAGATCGTCATCGCCATCCCGGATGCAAACTGTGCTGCTTTCTCTATATAACGGATCAGAACCTCTTTATACTCTTCTGTTCTCATAAATGCCAGAAGCTTTAACTGTACTTCTTCGAACAGTTCTGTCTTAAGTTCTGTCTGTATCTTACCCATCTCACGTTTTAATTCAAGCTGCGCCTTTGACATCGCCATATTCAGCTGCTGTTTTGCAGTCACACTCTCCGCATGCACTCTCGTCTCCGACTGCCGTCTGGCTTCGATCTGGTGCTGCTCGAACACACTTCTCAGCGCATCCTCATGCTGCTTTATGATCGCATTCGCCTCCGCTCTTGCCTCTTCCATCGCTGCCGTGCGGATATGCGTGATCTTTTCTTCGTTTGTCAAATGTGCCACCTTCTTCCTGTCTATAATTTCAACCCTATCGCTTCATTTACATACGACGTGATAAAATCTTTCTTACGTCCGGTCCCGTGTCTGTCAGGAATCTCGATCAGAAGCGGCATTGTCCGCTCCAGCTTGATCTCGTCAATCAGGTCCGGGAATTCTCTTCCGAATTTCTCCGTCAACAGAATCACACCTATATCTTTATCCTCCATGGCATTCTCGATCGCACACCGGAGTTCTTCTCTTTCATGTACCACGATTCCGTCTACCCCTGCGAGACGCATTCCTGTCAGAGTATCGATATTATCACTGATCAGATACATCTTCATCTTACAATTTACCCAAGATCATGAAGGAGATGATCAGTCCGTACAGACACACACCTTCTGCAAGACCTACGAAGATCAGTGACTTACCAAGTGCACTGGAATCTTCACTAATTGCACCCAGAGCCGCACTTGCTGCACTTGCAACGGCGATACCACCGCCGACGCAGGAAAGACCGGTTGAAAGTGCTGCTGCCAGGTATCCGAATCCTGTTGCGTTCGACGCCGTATTGCCGGCTGCTTCCGCTGCCTGTACCGGATCTCCCGCAAAAAGCATGATCCCTGCGATCAGAACAGTGCTGAAGAAAAAGAATATATTTGTGCCGATAGCCCTCTTATAACGCTTCTTCGTCCTCTGTCCGATCAGAAAATATCCAAATGGAATTACAATACTCAGCAACAATGTTACAACGAATAATACTCTAACTGTCAGGCTCATATTTTTGTCCTCCTGTAAATATATCTTTGAATTTTATTACTTTCTGTCACTCTGACTGTGGAACGGCTTAAATTCCCGTCCGGTTCCTTTATAGAAACGGCTGAACATCTCATAGTATTCCAGACGCAGTACCTGGATACCGACGACCAGCCCTTCCAGTCCGCACACCAGCACATTTCCAAGCACGAACACGATCCAGTTCGTATGCCCCGCACTTGCGCCCGATAACATCAGCACAACCTCCATCATCGCCGCATGACTGACGGCAAATGCACCGATACGCACATAAGAAATGGTATTGGAAAAATAACTCAGCATCGTCTCGAACAGTTCGAAGAACGCCTGCACGAAGAACATCACCTTTCCCTCTTCCATCTTCTTATGCTGCTTTGTCACCAGATTGCCCAACGGTTCCTTGAATACGAACAAGAGCACCGGAACCCCCAGGAAAATTACCATCATGATATTACCCGGAACCTTATGTCCCGTCATATAAAGCACGATCGTCAGCACCAGGAATCCATAGAACACCAGCCCTGCGATTCCGTTGTGGGAAAATAACATATTTTCCAGATCATGACTCTTAACTGCGTTGATCACGTTAAAGATCATCACCAGGATATTCAGTCCCATACCAAATGCAATAGCTACCACGAATACCGTATTGAGCTGTCCGATAAACGGCAGGTTCGTCATCGCATCCACCGGCCTTAACCAGTGTGCCTGTATCACATCTTCGAATCCAAAGATACTTCCGAACATGAATCCAAAAAATGTCGAGAACAATCCCGCAATGGATATGATCCCTGCCAGGTTGATCTTCTTGATCAGATACAAAAGCCCGCCGAATACGAACAGACATAAGCCCTGCCCGACATCCCCGAACATCGCACCGAAGATAAATGTATACGTCAGTGCCACAAACATCGTCGGATCTATCTCATCATTTGCCGGAAGCCCGTACATCCGGATGAACATCTCGAACGGCTTGAAGAATCTTGGATTCTTAAGCTTCGTCGGCGGTTCTCCGAAGAATTTCTCCTTGTCTTCTTCTACAACAACGAATACCTTATCATCATTCTTCGATTCCGCCAGGAATTTGTTCACATCATCTTCGCCCATCCATCCGCACAGGATGTAATAGTCTTCTTTATTATCTCCCTCTTCGATCCTTGCCGCCAGCTTGCGGACATCAAAGTTCGTAGCCAGTTCTTCCAGACGCTTCTTTGCACCTCGGAGCTTTGCGGCATTCTTTGCCATCAGTTCACTGATCTGTTTTTTAATCCCAGCAATCTCTTTCTGTTTTTCTTCAATTTCTTTTTCAAGCTCTTCACAGGCCTGCGCCGGCGTTCCTATGTATTCGGATGGAATTGCAATCCTTTCAAAATGTAAGGAATTGAATACCGAATCCACCTTACTGGAATCCGCATTCGATACGAAATAACATCCGTACACATAATTTTCATTCCTTATGCCTTCGATAAATACCGCATTCAAATCATCAAACAAATATTTTTCCAGACGTTTATAATAATTCACATCTACCCGTCCGAACCGGACTTTCATATATTTATACTTTAATGATTTCTGCATATCCAATTCCAGTGTCCGGAACGGCTCCATGATCAGAAGCTTTTCTTTGTATTCATCTACCTGCTTCTTCGTTAACTCTTTCTTCTCCAGCAGATCCAGATAGTCATGATTGACATCCCGGATCAGGTTCAGCATATCCTCCTGATTCATCGATACATCGATCCTCTGGTCTTCATCCGCTAACAATGCGCTGAACTGTTCTGCCTTCGCAAGCGGCTCTTTGTATGGATTGACTTCCACAAAAGGCTGCAGGTTGTCGGTCGTCTTAAGCTCCGCCGCCGCATTCTCAAGCTGCATTTCGTATTTCGACAGATACACCTCGCAGACACGGTCGATGTCATTCTTCGGTCCGCTGATGCTTAAGAACTTCATCTTAACAATCATTGATTCACACCTCCTAAGTATCCTAATGTCTCTCCCTTCGTCAAACCGTAACGGATACACTCAAGGGCTGTCGTTAGTTTATAGATTTCTTCTTCTTTCAGGAACAGATACGTATTGACGATCGCGATCGAATACGGATCATTCCTTTTATCGGTCAGGTACAATTTCCGCAGACAGTCACGGTACATCTGTTCCAGTGTCTTATCTGCCTGCATATAATCATACTTTCCCGCATAGTACGTTTTTCCCACTTCGGTTTCGAACTGTTCCAGTGTCGGAGTCTCTACCAGGCTCTTGAACTCTTCCACACGAACCCGGTAATGAATCGGGATCGTCATCGAATAAATGTCCGGCGGAAGCATATGATAATACTTCTTCGCACGGTAGATCCACTGTAGATTCAGAAGGTCGATCTTCGTCCCGTAATCTTTTAAAAATATCTTCTGTTCATGTCCTTTCAGAACCCTTTTTCCCTTTTTCCACATAGTGGAAAAATAATACAGATCCAGTGCCAGATCATAATCAAAAAGCGTTCCCGCTCCGGAATCTTTAATTCTGGCAAGTGCATCATAATACTCCGTATCCCGTAAGTTATCCACAAGCTCATCAATATTTTTCGAAGTTATCAAACGGTCAATGGAAATCTGTGAATATCTGTCAAAAAACTCTTTCTTATATTCCAGGTCAAACGGCTTGTCATAATGATTGAGCACAATTCTCAGACAATAATTGATCAGATCAATCTCATAACGTTTCCAGTATAATTTTAAGAATGTCTTCTGTTTCATTCCGGCAAAACGGAAGAGTCTCGAATAATCATCGAACAGAGACTGATACAGGATCTTCTCCACATTTCCCCTGTGATACAGCGAAATGTCCATCCGGTTCACATAAGGTGCATATGCCGTCTTGTCTTTCAGATATTCAATTGCTTCCGTTACTGTCCCAAGTCCGGCAATTATGTCATAATCCTCCGCTGTCAAAAGCTTTGCCGACATTGCACGTACCTTTGTCGTAATCCCACTGTAAGCCATCACATTTCCCATACACTACACCTCGATCATATGTCTTACGATTTCCTCTGCATAAATCTCGTGATTTTCTTCATATTCCTGCTTCAGCGCATCAATTGCAGTCTGGTTCTTCTTCCGTTCCCGGTCCAGGACCTTCTCTACTTCCTGCTGCGACTTTTCTTTTATCTTCTCCAGTTTTTTCTGTGTCTCTTCTTCCAGATCCCGGTCAAATTGATCTCTTTCTTCCTGTATCTGTCTTTCAATTTCACTCTTCTGCTGTCTGGCATGCTCTACGATCGTCTCCGCCGTCGTCTCTACTTCAGCCAATTTTTCAATTACAGAGTTCATAAGCCGCCCTCCTTTTCGCACATTTCACAACAAATAATTGTTATTTTTTTATCCATGTTATAATAATACACCTATTTTTTAAAATTACCACAATTATTTTGTATATATTGTATTATTTCTTCTCAATTCTTCTGACAATTTCTGCTTCCATTGACTTTTTCCTGCACAGACGCTAAACTAAGAACGATTTGCAAATCCAGTGATTATAAGGAGGAATACACGTATGCGTCTTAGAAATATACCACGTGCAGAGAGCGTTCTCGAAGCCTGCAAAGAAGTTGTGAAAGATCCGGAAAGCTTACGCGGAGACTGGAACCAGACGTTTAAAAAAGAGCAGCCCCTGCATATCGAGATCGGCATGGGAAAAGGTCAGTTTCTTCTGACCCTGGCAGCCAAAAACCCACAGATCAACTACATCGGCATTGAGCGTTATTCCAGCGTTCTGCTGCGTGCCGTTGAGAAATTTCAGGAACTGGAAGCAGAGGGGAAAGCTCCTGCCAACATCCGGTTCATCTGTATGGATGCAAATGACCTGCCAACCGTATTCGCCCCGGCAGAAGTATCACGTATCTACCTGAACTTCTCCGATCCGTGGCCGAAAGCCCGCCATGCAAGAAGAAGACTGACTTCCAATGAATTCTTCAAGCTTTATGACCAAGTCCTGACCGCAGATGGAACGGTAGAATTCAAGACCGACAACCGGCCGCTCTTTGACTTTTCAGTAGAAGAACTCGAAACTTCCGAACTTTTCGTTCTGGATCAGCTATCCTATGATCTTCATAACGACAGTACGATGAATCAGGGCAATATTATGACTGAATATGAAGCCAAGTTCTCTTCTATGGGCAATCCGATCTGTAAACTGATCGCAAAGCGCAGATAACATGCTGCAATATCCGGACTTATATACCGATCCTGTCTGCCTGCACCTCTTCCCTTTCCTTTCATATATTAATAGAAAGCATATCTTATGCTCCTGTTTCTTATGGGAAAGGGTGGAAGCTTATGTTACATCTGACGACACAGAACTTTGATATCTGCCGGATGAACCACTGGCAGTTTTCTTCCGATACACCGGCAAAGGCTGGACCGGAGCATCCCACACTGGCTGTAGTCATGTTCTACGCTGTCTGGTGTGGAAAATGTGCAATGATGCGCCCTGTCATAGAAGATCTGGAAAAGAAATATCAGAAGAAATATTTCGGCAGCATCTGCTTTTTTGAAGTAGAGACCTCTGAATCCGCACTTCTTGCTGCGCAATATCAGACCGCTCTTCTTCCGTCATTTCTCATTTTCAAAGACCGAGAACTGATTGCCACCATGCAGGGAATGATACCGCAAAAGGAGCTGGACTCACGCCTGCAGAAGTTGTTGACTGTGCAGATGCGGACGCAATCTACAGAAAATCTTTAGAAATAGTTAATTTATATTTTCTAGGAAAACACACTGTTTTATGTTATATTAAAAAAGTAACAGGGATAAAAATATTTAATAAAAAGGGGGCATGGTGAACACACCACGCATTATGAAAAAATTTAAAAGAGCATTACCAGTTGCCATGGCAATCGTACTTGGATCTACTGCGGCACCACTGGTTGTAAAAGCAGATTCATCCAAAGTTGTAACACTTGGCGCCAATCTGACTGATTCACAGAAGAATTCTATGTATGAGTATTTCGGAACTTCATCTGACAAAGCAGAAGTCATCGAAGTTACCAATGCAGATGAAAGAAAATATCTGGAAGGAGTCGCTCCCGACGAACAAATCGGTACCCGTACCTACAGCTGTTCTTATGTAGAACCGACCACAAGCGGCGGAATCCAGGTAAAGGTTTCCAACTTAACTTATGTTACAAGCTCTATGATCTCCAGTACGCTTCTGACATCCGGTGTTGAAAACTGTAATGTCGTTGCCGCTTCTCCGATCGAAGTATCCGGAACCGGTGCACTGACAGGTATCATGATGGCTTATGAGAAAGCCACCGGAACAACTCTGAATGACGATCAGAAAGCAGCTGCGACCGATGAACTTGTCACCACAGGAGACCTGGCCAATGACATCGGCCAGGACAAAGCGGAAAATGTCATGAACGATGTAAAAAAAGATGTGATCGAGGGCGGATTAACGGATGCAGATGACATTCAGAATGCAGTTGAAAACGCTGCCAAGGATAACAACGTCACGCTGACACAGGAACAGATCGACAAGATCTCCGATCTGATGAAAAACATTTCCCAGTATGACTATGATGTCAAAGCTCTGAAGAATACATTAGATAACATTGACGGAAAGAGTGGCGGATTCTTCTCCAACCTCTGGAGTTCTATCAAAGGTATCTTCGGCGGCGATGACAGTTCCGATGGCGGAATCATTAACGGCACGGATGACAGCGCACTCGGTGATGATGTCGTAACTAACAGTACACTGGATTCTTCCGACAATTCTTCCAACAGCACAGACAGTTCAGATGCCGCTTCGGATGATACTTCGGATGACAACAGTGATGACAGCGGGTTCTGGGGCAAGATCAAGAATTTCTTCAAAGATCTGTTCGGTGGAAACAATTCTAAGAAAGACGACATAGACAAGAGTAACGATGATGCCATTACAGAAGATAACTCTGATAATACTGATGAGCCGTCTGGCGACACACAGAACGATTCTCTGAACAACGATGCTAATTCTTCAGATGACAGCACAACAGACAACTCTGCTGATGATTCTTCATTGAATGACAGTACAGATAACCAGTCTGATAACCAGAGCAACACACAAAACAGCAGTGAATCCGATGCCTCTGGTTCCGATGCTTCTGATTCCTCAGCCGACAGTTCTTCCAACTAAATACAGTCATTAATAAAGATGTATAGTAAAACGAAAAATGCCGGGAAGTTTCAACACTTCCCGGCATTTTTATCCGCAGGCATCAAAGTTTTTTGCCACTGACTTCATATAATTAAAACTCGAATACAGCAACTCCGTAAGGCGGCAATTTGTATGCGAATGAATACGGTCTTCCATCACATTCTTTCTTTTCCGCTTTGTATATCTTCTTACGATCTGCTCCGGTTCCGCCGTATTTCTCCTCATCACTGTTCAGGATCAGTTTATACTGTTTCTTTCTCGGCACTCCGACTCTGTAATCATCTCTTGCCATCGGCGTAAAGTTGCAGACGAACAACAGATTCTTCTTTGCACCTTTCGAATGTCTCATAAAACTGTAGATACTTCTGTATCCGTCATCCGCATTGATCCATTCGAATCCTTCCCAGCTCTGATCCATCTCATACATTGCCTTATGCCTCTTATACAGGTGTAAGAGGTCTTTTACCCACATCTTCATCTGCTGATGTTCCGGTTCGGCCAGCAGGAACCAGTCCAGTTCCCGTTCTTCACTCCATTCACGAAGCTGTGCAAATTCCTGTCCCATAAACAGAAGTTTCTTTCCTGCGTGTCCCATCATAAATGCATATCCGGCTTTCAGATTCGCATATTTATCAAATCCAAGTCCTGGCATCTTATTCAGCATCGAACACTTGAGATGTACCACCTCATCATGCGACAATACCAGAATATAATTCTCACTGTATGCATAACTCATGGCAAATGTCATCAGATGATGGTTATCCTTTCGGAAATATGGATCCAGTTTCATATATTCTGTGAAGTCATGCATCCATCCCATATTCCACTTCAGACTGAATCCCAGTCCACCTTCTTCTACATCTCCGGTAACCTGCGGCCATGCCGTAGATTCCTCTGCGATCATAAGTGCTCCCGGGTTTCTTCCAAGTACAACAGAATTCAGATGTCTGAAGAAATCGATCGCCTCCAGATTCTTATTCTCGCCATATTTGTTTGCAACCCATTCTCCGTCCTTCCGTCCGTAATCCAGATACAACATCGAAGCAACCGCATCCACACGCAATCCGTCTATATGGAACTTCTCAACCCAGAATAACGCATTTGAGATCAGGAAGTTCCTTACTTCATTCTTTCCAAAATCAAATACTTTCGTTCCCCAGTCCGGATGTTCTCCCAATCTTGGATCTGCATATTCGTACGTCGGTGTTCCGTCAAAATCTGCCAGTCCGTGTGCATCCTTCGGGAAATGTGCCGGTACCCAGTCGAGAATGATACCGATTTTATTTCTATGCAGATAATTGATCATCCATGCAAAATCTTCCGGCGACCCATATCTGGATGTCGGTGCATAGTATCCGGTCACCTGATATCCCCAGGATCCGTCAAACGGATGCTCGGCAATTCCCATCAGTTCCACATGTGTGTAACCCATTTCTTTTATGTATTTGGTAATTGCCCTGGCAAATTCTCTATATGTATAGAATCCTTCATCTTCCCTTCCCGGGTGACGCATCCAGGAACCAATGTGTGCCTCATAGACAGACATTGGCTCGTGCTTATGATTCCAGGTCTTTCTACGTGTCATCCACTCTGTATCTGTCCATTTGATATTCTCAATATCTGCGACCCTGGATGCTGTTCCCGGTCTTAACTCCGCATAATTGGCATATGGATCTGCCTTAAATATCTGTTCTCCCGAATAAGTCTCGATACAATATTTATACATCTGATCCTTCTTCACACCTGGTATAAAACAGGTATAGATCCCGAGCGGCTCTTCCCTCTTCATCGGATTTGCCTCTGTGTCCCATTCATTGAACTCTCCGACTACCGATACCGCCTGCGCATGCGGTGCCCACACTGCAAAATACACACCTTTTTGTTTTCCGTTCTGTACCAGATGTGCGCCCAGCTTCTCATAAATCTCATAATGATTGCCCTGTCCGAAAAGGTATTGATCCAATTCACCTATTTCATATGGTTTTTTCTTTTTTTCAGCCATAATTACCCCTCGCATTCTGCTGCATATTTATAAGAACATTATACTTTACAAACAGGCAAAAAGAAAGAGCTTTGACCGTTTAGTTTGTCAAAACTCTTTCAAAATCCGACCTGTAAATCCTGTTCTCGACAGCTTCTTACAGGTATTCGTTTTTGTTAAATTCTAAAGTCTTCTTCTTTCAGAATAATTCTGTCAGAATCGTCGGTTCCCTTGCCGAATACTCTTCGTGCAAGATGTTTTACATTTGCTTTCTGTGAATGTGAGATTGCTTCATCCATGATCTCTTTTACTTCAGCAACTGATACTGCATGATCTTCTCTCTGCATTACATCGATACGGCTGTACAGTGCAAGGATTCCCATCTCATCCAATTTGTATCCATTCTCTTTCGCATATGTCTGACCGAATGTTACCAGCTCATCATTGATGAATACCGGAAGCTCCAGCTTAGAACTGAACTTCTTCTTGAATTCCGGGTTTGCTGTCATCAGACGCTCCAGAGGTTTTCTCTGATCTTCCAGTACAAAGAGCAATTCTCCTGTCTTCTTCTCCATCAGATAATTTAACTCTTTTACAGTTCTCGCATTCAATTTTCCTGCATGCTCGATGATGATCGCTCCGCCGCGCAGCTTCTGAATAATATTCGTAAGTTCTTTCTTATTAAGAGATTCACCTGTAACGATTGCTACTTTACCCTGTTTCAGACTTCTCTGTTTCTGAATTGCTTTTACAATATCAACCGCAAGGACTGTCTTACCAGATCCTTTTCTACCAATCACAAGAAGGTTTCCTGTCTTGGATGTTCCTTCTCTCTGTGCCCTTCTATCGTTATCAAGTACTTCAACGATCTGTTCGCTCATTCCTCTCACCGGTACAAAATATGAGAACAGCTTCTTCTGTTCTTCTGTAAGTCCGGCTTTCAGACCAATCTCACTCGTAGCACTCAGATCATATCTTCCGGTTACAACAAATCCTGTATCGAACGGAACACCGCCTTTAGATTTCTTGATTCTTGCCTGAATCTCTTCCTCTGATGGCTCTTCGATTTCTAACTCTTCATCCGCTTCTTCTTCGTCTTCAATCTCTAAGTCTTCGTCATCAAAATCTGTCTCTTCATCGTCTACATCTGCAAAATCATCGTCGAAGTCTTCTTCTTCGTCATCTACATCCGCAAAATCAGCATCGAAGTCTTCTTCTTCAAGATCGGCTTCTTCAAAGTCTTCATCCTCAAAGTCTTCCTCTTCAAAATCAGCTTCTTCAAAGTCCTCATCTTCAAAGTCTTCATCCTCAAAGTCTTCATCCTCAAAGTCTTCCTCTTCGAAATCAGCCTCTTCAAAGTCTTCATCCTCAAAGTCTTCCTCTTCGAAATCAGCTTCTTCAAAATCTTCATCACCGAAATCGGCTTCTTCAAAACTGCTTCCACTCATATCGATTCCGCTAAGTTCTTCTTCGATTCCTTCAATGAAGTCTTCTTCCGTTTCCGAACCATCTTCAAAATCCTCTTCATAGAGTTCTTCTTCCGACTCTTCATTTCCCATTTCTTCCATCAGACGTACAATATCATCCGGAATTCTCTGTGTCTTGCTTATCGGTTCTGCCTCTTCCTCGGCCGCCTTTCTTGCTGCTTCTTCCTCGGCCTTTCTTCTTGCCTCTTCTTCGGCCGCTTTTCTTGCTGCTTCTTCCTCGGCTTTTCTTCTTGCTTCTTCGGCCGCTTTTCTTGCTGCTTCTTCCTCAGCTTTTCTTCTTGCTTCTTCTTCGGCTGCTTTTCTTGCTGCTTCTTCCTCGGCTTTTCTTCTTGCTTCTTCTTCGGCTGCCTTTCTTGCTGCTTCTTCCTCGGCTTTTCTTCTTGCCTCTTCTTCGGCCGCCTTTCTTGCTGCCTCTTCTTCCTCGGCTTTTCTTCTTGCCTCAGCTTCCGCCGCTTTTCTCTCAACTTCTCTGCGTTCTTCTTCCTGGCGGATACGAGCCTGTTCTCTTTCTTTCTGAAGACGCTCTTCATCTTTTGCTTTCTGCTTCTCGATTGCTGCTTCGTGGTCTTTCTGTTTTTCTTCCCATTTCTGAAGAATATCATCGATCATCATCTGACCATTCGCCAGAATCTCATCTTCACGCTCCTTCATTGCTTCTTCTTCAATTGTAATGCCATTGGCAACCGCCATGCCCTGCGCTAAAGCTTCCTCCAAAGTAGCTCCCGTCACAACCTGTTTGATCGTTGATCCATGTTCTTCCGCAGCCTCTTCCGGTTCAGTATATACCGGTTCTTCTTCCACGACTTCTTCTGCAGCTTCTTCTACAATTTCTTCCTGCGGAATCTCTTCTTGTACAACAGTTTCCTGCATTGGTACTTCCTGTGGAATCTCTTCCTGTACAACAGTTTCCTGCATCGGTACTTCCTGCGGAGGAATTTCCTGAACTTCAGATTCATCAACTCTTTCTGTCACTGGCTCTCTGACCGGCTCTTCTTGTACGTCAACAGTCTCTTCTGTACTTTCATTATATTCATTCTCGTCATCCACTTCTTCCAGTGTTGATTCCGGTTGTTTCTCCGGTTCCGGTTTCTTCTTAACCGCTCCCGGACGGCTGTCATATTTCTCCTGCTGAAGTGGTGTCAGTGGCTTATACTTCATCTTCAGTTCCATTGCAAGGTATACATATTTTCCTTCACTGAACCACAAGATCAGATCATCACATTCTTCCAGACATTCTGCTGTCATTCCGGCTTCATCATACAATTTGGCAAGTTCATATGCCCACTTTTCAATATATTCCGCTTTTTTAAATTCTTCCAGTGCTGTAATCTGATCTGTCAGCGATGCCCCCTGTGTTCTCAGAATCTTATATTTTAAAATATACTGATTCGGATCTTTTGGTGCCAGCTTTACGAATTCTTCATAACAATCCGTTGCTTCTCTGATATCTTTGATCTTCAATGCCAGTGTGCCTAAACGATATACAATTTTTCTGCTTCCCGGTGCTCTGTCAAATGCCAGGAACAGTATATCTCTCCCCTTCTTAAACTCACCGTTATATTCATAAATCTCACTGACTGTATTGAGCATTGACGCATTCTTTACTCTTCGCCAGTCTATACCATCGGCAATTTCCTTTGCCTGCTGGTACTCCTTCTTTTCCAGATGATCAAGCATTTGCTCGGTCTTCACCCTATATTCATATTTATCCAATGTTCTCACCTCAAAATGTTTCAGTAATACTGCAAACTATGTTTTTATATAGCTTATTTCAGTTTAACATACGGTGTATTCATTGTCAAAATTTTCGCGGTAAGTTGTTAAAAATCTGTTACAATTTCATTACTATTCCAAACGACATTTTTCTACAAGATCAAGTCGTCTATTTTCTGATAATCTGCCATATCGTAGGCTTCGATAATGTTTCCCTTAACCACATACAACGTATTATCCACGTAGACTCCTCGCGCCGACTGGTAGCCATTTCCATTAACTGTCTCACTCATCAGACATTCAAATCCATTCGTATTATTATAGGAAAATACATAATAATTCTCACCGTTGTTTCCATCTGCCGCAAATCCGATCACATTTTTCTCCGGATCAATCAGTACTGCCTTGTAATCATACATCACAGCTGCGCTGTAGACATTTTCCAGTGTGTACTTCTGTATCTCTTTCACATCACTGCTGTCACTGATATCAAACATGGACAGCTTCACGCCATTCGTGGTAAATCCATCCTCATCCACATCCATACCGATGCCAAGCAGCTGATTTTCTCCATAGAAATGCAGATATTCGGAAAATCCTGGTATCTTTAGTTTCCCGATGATCTTCGGATTCTTCGGATCCGACAGATCTACGGAAAACAACGGATCTGTCTGCTCATATGTCACAAAATACCCCGTATCTCCCAACAGTCTCGCGGAATATACCTGTTCTCCTTCTGCAAGCCCGGTGATCGATCCAACTTCCTTCATCTTTGAATCCAGAATATATAATCCATTCGTCTCATCATCGGTAGTGACCACCCGCAGATAGCCATCATATTCATCAATGCTGAACGAATCATTGATATATCCATCCACCTTGCCGGATGCCTCTGCTTTCAGTTTCCCGTCTTTATAAGAAATACGCTTTATCACGGTCTCCGTTTTATCTGACCATTGAGTCTCATACCAATAGATGTTGTCGTTGCTCACATAAAGTTCCCCACCATCGCTGAAAATGGCTTTGGTGTCCTGAATTTCTCCTGGCTTCGCAACATCTACCGAACTTACCACTTCGTACATATATGCCTGAGAAAACGGCGGCAGGTAAATGTCATCTGCCTCCAGCATCTGTTGATTCACATACGGAATATCATCTTT
>ENA-ORUQ01001938-ORUQ01001938.1-human-gut-metagenome-genome-assembly--contig:-NODE-1938-length-17855-cov-4.599831_pt1 | contig 17855 bp, 23 predicted proteins | sample MGYA00242081_ERZ509211 | MGnify/ENA primary metagenome ERZ509211 (study PRJEB26280, sample SAMEA2338785) | human gut metagenome | biome: human gut; feature: human-associated habitat; material: faeces...
ATGCATTTGGATGTTCTGTAAATGAGCTTCCGCTTTCCTTCGTTCTCTCCTGGTACGAACAGAAAGCAGTCTGCATCCTGTTAACGCTCCTGCACCTTGGTATTAAAAATATCCGTCTTGGTCCTTCACTTCCGGCGTTTTTGTCTCCTAATATTCTGAATTTTCTGGTGGAAAATTATGGTATAGCACCTGTCACCACACCAGAAGAAGACATCAAAACACTGATGAACCATAGCAAATAAATTTTTCAAAACTTTGTACAAGCAACAAAGCCGATACTGGATCCCAAAATCCTGTATCGGCTTTTAAGAACAAACATAGAGCCCAGAATTATAGCTTCAAGGCACTGGCCTGCAAGGAAATTTGCAAATGTCCTATATGTCAGGGAGCATATTTTCAGAAATGCCTCTGCTTTTTGTCTTGAGATAAAAGCAAATATCACTTTTCTTACCTGTATATATAGTCTTTCTTTCTGAAAAAGAATATAACATGCAAAAGAATTTCCTGAAAAATCATCCGGAATATATGCTAAAACTTTTCGTGCTATATCATTATCATCAGTGCCACTCCAAATTTTCCACTTTTAACCCTACTTTTTTGCAACATTTCATAATCACGTCTCTTGCTGGAATCCGGACATCTCCATGGCCGCATACATTTGCCAACGGCATTTCCAATGAATTCATCAGCCATACCAAAGCCATATATTCCTCTTCATTACGCTTCAAATTCCGCTGTTATGTAATATCCCTGCGGTGTATGCTCAATATTGGTTACAATGCCTTCTTTTGCCTTAATGCGGTCTGCATTTTTGTAGCAGCCGGACATTGCAACTGCCGGTTCTATGATATAACTGTAATTCATATAAGACTGAAATTCCGAGATCTGCACTTTATCTCCTATTTCCAGGAGCCCCGGTCTCTCCATCTTGAATTTTTCCTGACGCATGATCCTGTTCCTCCTTTCGTGATTTGTTACTGATTATTCAATCTCTCTGGATCTTTCCCTTTTTGTATTTTGTCTGAATAAGCCATTTCTGATCGATAACTTTAAGGTCTTCTCCGAAGCGGATATGAAGAGTCACAGAGCCCGGCTGCTGTTCTATTTTTTCTATTATTCCCTCACCGAACTTCGGGTGATCGACGCTTTCCCCTGTTTCATATTTTATGATCACATTCTGAGTTCTTCTGTATTCCTGCTCTCTTCGATGCTGATCCCGTATAGCAACTGTTTTGTCGTGAATCGGATTCCTGAGAGTTTTTTCGTAATTGTGGTTCATCAGTGCCTCGCCTGCTTTGTAATAGGGAGTTGGTGCCGCACCAACTAACGAACAGCAGTATTTCCATGCACTTCCGTGAATCCCCGGCTGCCACTGATACTGCTTCGGAACAGGCATGTTGTATCTCATGTAATGTGCATATTCGTGTTTGTAAAGATCCATTCTGTCTTCTTTACTGAGCGGATTTTTCACTGCATATCCTATAAAAAACAGTGAAAAATGAAAATGTTCTTTCTGCCCGTGTCCATTCTGATTATAGGATCCCAATGAATCCGTCTCAAATCCAAAAGTTATAGGCACTTTTGCTCCCTGAAGATGAAATTTTTTATCTAATTCTCTATACAACGCACGAATCTGCGCAATAAGAATCGGCGTTTCTTTCTCAAGTATCGCCCGAAGCCCTTCGTAGGTATTGTAGTCCGTCTGCATTATTTTACATTCTTCTCCTCATTCCACTGAAAATATCAAAATCTTTTCCCGGGTATTTTTACCCTCAAATAGATCTTCTGTGCTGATCTCATCATAAAACATCAACTGTTCTTCGGTCATCAGACAGCTTACATACTCTTCTGACGGATAATAGAAAAACAGCAAAATTTCTCTCGGATTTTCATAATACGATTCATAAATTCTTGCCAGTACTTTCCGCAAAATTTCTACCGAAAACGGATTAAAAAAATAGCATCTGTCCACCTCTGTCGGTACCGGATAATCTTCTGCACTGACAGGTTCAAAAATAATTCTTTTTCCTGACACCGCATGTTTCACATTTACTTCTGCAGCTTTAAAAATCCGTTCATCATATTCTACCCCAATGGATCTGCATCGTGTCTGATAAGACAAATAAAAACAGACGCGCCCCTTTCCGGTTCCATAATCAAGCAGCACATTTTTCTTGCCGATCAGCCCACTGTGTGCCAGCCGCTCCAGTACACAATATTGCGTCGGCTCATATGGATAACGATACTGATCCGAATGCGAATCATCTCGTCCGGTCGTTTTTATTTTTAATAACCTGTCCCATTGTGTTTCATTTTGATCCATAAAAAGCTCCTCGCTGTCTTTATTTCGCCATAAAATTTAAAATCCGCTCTATGTATGCCTTCACAGTCCTATCATCACTTCCGAAAATTTCATGTTTGCTTTCCGGTATGTAAACATACTCACAGGAAGTCTTCCCTCGCCGCTGTATCTTCTTTGCAAATTTTTGCATTGTGCGGACTGAAACAAATGCATCTTTTTCTGCCTGAAAAATGATAACCGGTGCAGCAAGTTTTTTCCATCCATAATATTGCAAATACCAGCTCATTTTTATGGATGCCAGCAGCCAGCCATAGGAAGCTGCACTTGTCTGAATATCTTTGCACCGTTTGCGGATTTCATTGTATCTTGTAAATCGTGCTTCTGACACAGCCGCACTTGTTTCAAGAGTTTCATTTCCATCGTATGGCTTCTGTCCAATCACATATTTCTTCGCTCTTCCCACAAGACATTCCGTCTGTGCGATTGCAACAGTCAACGGCCACGGCACATTTCCCGTAAGTGGCCGGATCATCGGCGAACTCAGTATGATTTTCTGAAAAAGATCCGGTTCCCACGCAGCGGCAATCGTACCGATTGCACCGCCCATCGAATGAGCGAACAAAAAGCGGGGAAGATTCGGATATCTTCTTACTGTATAATGGCATATTTTCAAAAAATCCCGTACAAAACGTTTCCATGTATCAATATGTACTAACGACGGATCCTCTGTAAGCCGGTAACTTAAACCGTGTCCCGTATGCTCCGGTATGCATACATGATAACCTGCTTTCAGGAAATAGTAAACCATCTCATCATATTTTGGTACACCTTCGGTAAAACCGTGACTGACGATCACCACACCTTTCGGCCTTTCCGTCTCATAAAATTTAACATGAAGTTTCGCTGCCCGAGTTGTTTTGCCCTCTCCGTCTTCCTTTGCTCCAGTAACAAACTTGTCCCGGCAGTGTGCTACCAGATATGGTTCTACTTCATTTCGCATTGCATATTCATAATTTTCTTCCTGTATGATTTTCATATTCGTATACTCCAGATTTTTGCACCACTTCTTTTATCCCTGCTGTTGTTTTCCACAAATAATGCCGTTGATTTTTTTCTCATTGTAAAACACCAGTATGATTCCTCCGATGCAACAGAACACCGCCGCACCAAAAGCCGCCATGCGATATCCCGTTCCGTCTCCTGACCCAATGGTAGAAACGGCTGTAAAAATCAGCATAGAAAGACTCTGCCCCAGTTTGAACGCAAAGGTTCTTGCTGCATAAAACATACCTTCCCGATTGCTTCCCGTTTTTATAGAATCGCTCTGTGCAATATCCGCCACAACCGCCTGTGGAAGAATGCCGAAAATTGCCATCGGAAGTGCCGCTGCAACAGTCAGAATCACCCCCTGAACTGTCGCCGGAATAAACGATATTTTTCCCATAAATCCTGTATAGAAATAAGCGAGACTGAATACTGCAAATGCAAACAAAATCATCTTTTTCTTGCCAAGTTTCGGAGTAAGTTTATTCACCGGAACATAAAATACCAGTGATAATGCCGTCATCCCGACAAAATATAGTGTTGTCATGGTTTCCGGAAGTTTCAGAAGGCTGGTAACAAAAAAAGGCAGGCCTGTCTGAAACATAGTAAGTGCGATCCAGTAAAAAATATCCGATCCTACAAATTTGCGAAACTCTCCGTTTCTGAATGTGGAAACAAGAGAACGAAAAGCAGATTCTTTCGCCGGAACCGTATTTACATAATCCTTTTCTCTGATACAAAAGACCGGAACAAGCATACAGATAAAAGCCACCACTGCCATCAGAGTAAATGTAATACGGATAGCTCCAACTCTTCCAAATGTCGGAACAAAGGCTCCCCAGATCGTCGGTGCCAGATATGCCACCGCAGTTCCGGCAATAAAAGTAAACGAAATCACTGTTGAAATATTCAGTCTTTCCTGCTGTGTATGTCCAAGCTCCGGAATCAATGCATTATACGGAGTACAATAGGCAGTGATAGAAAGATAATAAGCCAGAATCATTACGAGCAAAAAGGCTGCATTGATCCAGCTGTTTTTATTTACTGGCGACCAAAAAACAAGCACCGTTGAAAGTGCCAATGGCAATGAAGCCCACTTCAAAAACGGAATCCTGCGCCCGTTCTTCGAAGTGCATCGGTCAGACCATGATGCGATCATCGGGTCCGTAAATGCATCAAAAATTCTTCCGAATGCCGTGATTCCGCCGATAATCGTAAAAATCCCAAGCACAACAAGCCCCTGTGGAATAAATACCGTCTGTCCCTGGCTGATCGATGCCTGATCCGGCTGATAAAAATAAACGAGCCAGTTCGAAATAATACCGGACAACATTGCCCAGCCGAACTGTCCTGCTGCAAACTGCCATATTTTTGCTGTTGTTAATTTTTTCATATCGTACCTCCCAATAAGATGATTTTATCCTTTGATTCCTCTTAACAGTAACTCCGTGACAATCTGAAACTGTTTCTGCCCTTCGACTTCCTGATCCGAAGAAAGAATATCCCCTCCGACTGCCAGTTTTTCCATCAATGCCAGCAATGATATTTGAATAAATCCATTGCCGCAATACCCATTTCCTGTAATAAATGTCTTGATTGCATCTGACTGCTTTTATCAGCAAATTCAGGGATTTCCGGCACTCTCACTACAATAGACTCATAGCCTCGTAGCTCAACCAGTTTTCTGAGATTATTTTTTACAAGTCCCAGATTCTTTCCCGTATATTTTCTGTAAATCACTTCATCCATACTCTTGATATCAATGAAAAAACGGTCAACTTTCTCTGTCACTGCTTCAATATTTTCCCATGGGAGATGTAACGAAGTCTCCACATAAATTGTCATGTCCTTATCACAAACAGTTCTCATGTTATTAATTAGATTGGGATAAAGCAACGGTTCTCCACCTCCAAACGTGATTCCACCATTTGTTGCCAGCATATATGGACGATCAATCTTAATTCTATCGTAAATTTCTATTACTGTCAGATATTCCGCATCTAATGTCCCATCCCACGTAAACGGATTAATACAATACTTACATCTCAATGGACACCCTTCTAACAATATGAGTGTACGAACGCCTTCCCCATCTGAATCAATCCTGTGCCTGCCTATATGTATAATCGGATACTTTGCATCATTCATCTTTTCCCGACATCAGTCCTTTAAGTTCAATCTTTTCTCCACGCCCCTGCTTCTCCTGTAACTTTCTGTCTAAATAAGAGACTTCATAATCACACATCAAACATGTTCCCAGACATGGTTCTGTATGATGACATTCAATAGGCTCAAACTCAATATTATTCGCCTTAGCAATTCTCCTCCGTATCTCACGAAGCTGATCACATCGATTTCTTCCCGGATGATTGAATTCTGTATATTTTTCCTGCTCTTGGCCATCATATCCTAGCCCTAACCCCATATCTTTCAGTTTCTGAAGAATTTCTTCCAGCGCTTTTTGTCCAAGATTTCTCACATGCATCATATCCTCACTGGACATCTTACATAACTCTTCTACCGTATTAATTCCCTCCCGTTTCAGGCAATTATAAGACCGTACTGATAATTCAAGTTCATCTATACCCATACCCAAAATTTTTTCATGAGAATCATCCATTGTCATAATCTCCATCTCCAAATTTCTCTGCCCAATCGTCCGCAAAATCATCCGGATTATCATAATTGCAGACATCATACGAATCATTTCTATTCGTAGAATACGAACTATTATATTCGCATAACATTTCGTATTTTCTTTACTATTTCTGATTTTACAAATAGTTTTCTTCCACACTCAATGCATTGTTTGCCACTAAGCTGAATTGTTACCATTTTTCCTCTATTATGATAATGAATTGGAAGCTTTTCTATATATTTAAACTTGCCACCACATAAACAGTTTGATATTTCCCCTTTTGTATTCGTAAGTACAACAAAATTACAAATTTTTACATCTTGAAGAATTTCGCTATCTTTCAACGCATTGTTTGCTTTGTATTCACCTAACATCATTCCATATTTATCTTTTTCACCTGAAAAATTCATTCTGTCTTTATTTTCTTTTGGTAAAAGATGAATACCTGCATGATTCTGATTATATCCCATCAAAAATCCCCCCTATTTCTTCAATGCCATCCCACAGCCTTACCTACCTCATCCGCACAGATAAATCCAAGTATTGCTGCGAGATATTCCATCCTATGATTCACAATGCCGACCACACACAAAACCATAATTGCTCTGTTTCCAACCCATACTCCATTTGATCCATGATTATGATTCTTCCGAACTTTAAAAAGCATATATTGAATTAGCAACGTACATAAGAAAAATCCAATTCCATAAATTGTCAACTCCAGCATATCTTTACCCTCTTCAATATATTTCGATACGGTATATTCCAAGTTTCCTGTTAGAACATGTTTTGATTCCAAAGCTACTTCTTCCCTGCTCATGTAATCTCTGTACAATATGAGCGGTTACTTCTTTTTCTATGTCAGCTTTATTCAATCTGTTTTCTGCACGAAATTCATATATCCGTTCATTCTGCTCAATTAACCTGTCTATATATGCCATAAGTCGATGTCTCATCTGAAAGGAACACCCTCTCTGCACATAATAATTTGCTTTCTTGCTTCTGCATACTGGCAAACTACTATCTGCTTTGTGATCCCGATTCATTAATTCATCTGTCAGATTAAATTAATCATATACCACGGACTGCTGATCTCTGCGAACGAAATCTTTTGTGGGCTGGTTTCATCTGCCGGGTCTGTGATAACCGAAAGGTTCTTTGATGTCGAAGCAGCAAAAGCTTCTTTTCTGAGGATCCTTTGCCAGTAAAAGAATTGTTTGTCTGAGATCCCATTAGCCCGGCACCATTCAGTTTTATTCATACCGCTGTTCAAACATTCATTCATGATCTGGGTCCAATGTTCAATGCGGACCTGACGTGTGATCTTATCCATAAGATCCTCCTTTAAAAAACTTTTAGTTTTACAAAGGGATTATCTCATGGTTTTAGGTGAAAAGCACGGTACTAACTATTTACCGTATACCCATCCAAGGACAGACAGCCTTCTTCTGTCTCATACATATCAAGCTTTGAAACAATCACCGGATTGAACATCACAACATCTATGAATCCCATATTCACAATGATGATATTCTTCTTTACGCCAATCACTTCGTGCTACGCACTCAGTCGCGGCAGTCGCCAAATATCCATGTAAGCATGGCTGCTTGGACGATGTGCTTCTTCATACTCTGTGATCTCATCCATGCAGCGAAGCTTCAATGTATCACTTTCTAGTCTAATATTCTTCACTGCCGCAATCTCATGAGATGTATCCAGTTTCTGTTTTAATTCTGCAAAAGCATTTACGAACTTATCTCTGAATACAGGTGCGAATTCTTTTTCATCCAGTGTATGTAACACTTTTTCCAGATCATCATCCACGATTGGGCGCATCTCTTCTGCTTCTTTTTCCAGTAAAGTTCCATACTGCTGTACGAATTTCATAGACATATCTGGCAGTTTTTGAATCTGTCCAAATGGATTTTTTGCTGTCACAATAGCTTCCATCTGGGCAACATTATCCATAATTTCCTGTTCTCGGACATATCATCGACACAAACGCATCGTATACCATGTCCTTTGGTGAGCTAAATTGATATTGAATGTTTTGAGTTATGAGTTCTTGAATTTCATATTCCGAAATTTGTTTATAATAAATTCTTTTTAAATAATCAATACTTTTTAAAATTCCACTTTCTCGTCCAATCTCTATATTCATTTCCTTACAAAAATTTTCATAAAAACTTTGGAATTCTTTGCTACTATTCATAATTTGAAAATCATAAAATTCATCTGCCTTGCCACTCGTATTATTAGCTCTATCATTCAAGTCCACCAAAAATGAACATGTCATAGGACTCACTAACGCAACCTTCCTATCACACTCTCTATCTAATTGTATCTTCCACGCATTAAAAATCTTTCTTGCTTTCAAATCCGAAATCGTCCAATTGTCACTACTTCCATTCCTTGCTTTACATTGCTGATGCTCCTTTTTACCTTCATGATTCGTAACCAAAATATCTGTTCCCTTCTCATCTTCACCCAAGGCTTCTATTACAACACTATAATTAGATCCATCCAATACTTTTAGCAGCTCATATACAATGCAATTTATTTCGTATTTATTTCCTTTTTTATCTGCTCGTCCACCTTTTTCATATGGCATAATATTACCCTCCCAAATATATACAAAATAACCGAATCCCAGTTCGGATTCGGCTACTTATTTTAGAATTTTCTAATTTCTCTTGCTAAACTAAACGGAATAATTTCTCCTGGATTTGTCTCAATATATGCCTTTTCTTCATGCATATAGTCAATAATATCTTTTGCCTTGTAATCAACAAACTTTTCAACAACTTTATCTAATATAGTCTTTTCCTTATCATCTAATACAGAATAGTCCATATTAGCAGTTGGATATACATGAAGCATCGTATCGTAATTATAGCTCATCTCTTCTTTAACATTCAAATTTTCCAAATTCATTAAACTATAATGTCCAATCGGAAGTGCTCCCATAGGCTCATGTTGATATACCATGCCGCTCATTGAACATCCATTCTCAATAAAATCTAAAACATCTGAATACCACAGCATTTTCATAAGTTTAACTTTAAATAGATTATCGACTCTCTCAGCAATATATGAAATCATTGCCTCGATTTTATCAATATTCAATATTGTAAATCCATTGGCATCTGACGGTTCTTCAAAATCAACATATTCTCCTTCAAATGTCTGTCGTGTAAGGAATTCTTTTCCATATGCATCTAATTTCTCCACAATTTTAATGCGAATCTCCCTACGTTTTATTGTAGTAAATTTTTCAGCATTCTTTTTCAGAAACTCTAATGCTTGGAGTGGATTGTCCTTTACCATGCGCAGCATCGTATCATAGGCTTCATCCTGAATAGATTTGCTCTCATAACGTGATATTGTTGCTTCACCCCAACCCAATAATTTTGCGAGATCAACTTGTGATAATCCATAACTTTCTCTTATCGCGACTATTTCATCTGAAGTAAGGAGTCCCATCTTTACCCTATATGCATTTCTCGCATTTAGAAGGTTTTCATTGATCATTTTTCCCGTTTCAAATTCGTTTTCTTCTCCATCGGCATTTTCGCAAAAATAGAATTTCTCTTCGTATGTCACTTCTTCCCCTTTTATTGTGATTGAGGTCTTGCGTTTTCTTTCCTCGACCTCGTGCACTTTATCACATACTGGACAATTCATATTAACTTTTTTTATTGTGATGGCTCTCATTGCATTTGTGCTCATTGTCCTACCTCCCTTGATATCTCATTCTATTTATACGGAAATATCATATTATCTTTAGCATAATGAAATGATACACATAGAACATGTTTCTGCGGATTTTCTTTTATTTTTAATTTAACATATATAAGTCTGCTGTTTATATCTTTTCCAAAAACAAACAACAATGGAGGATTTAAATCATCTTTATCTATTTTAGTTTCTGAATACTCTTCTACTGTCAATTCTTTTAATCTCTCTACTATATCTTCTGTATCATAATCGAGATCCAATAATGTATATGGAGTTGAATATTTCTGATCATCTCCTTGTTTTTTCTTACTAATCATAGTTAAATCCGTATCCATATTGAAATCTTCATTTCCTAACAACTCCTTTAATTGCTCCAGAAAAATAATAACTTCTCTTTTTTTCGATTGTATACTAAGAAATATGTTAATCACCTCCGCCGCATTCGCTATCAATTGATAGTATATATTATTTTAAGACTTTGTCAAGGTTAAACCATATACTTTCAAATTAGTTCTTTAGCTAGACAAAAAAGACACTGCCCTCCGACAGTGTCTTTCTCATCTTTATGCTCTTTCCATTGCTTCTTTGTAATCTTTTGTATCTGTGAAGATCTCGTTCTTCCACGGGTTCTTTTTCTGTACTTTTGCGCGCTTCAAAATGTATGCGAAGACGAATACATTCACTGCAAAGGACAGTACGGAAATAATTCCCTGTGCGGTCGGTTCTGCGATGGTCGGCATGCTGCTTCCCATGGCTGCTGCGATGCCGCCCTGTCCGTATACGGAAGTGACTGTTGTGAAACGGCTCGCATCCTGGAACAGCGGGAATACCTGCGCGAACATGCACCAGAGTGCCAGCGTGTTGGCACGGTTCTGTATCCAGCCGCCTTTGTTCCAGAGTGCTGCTGCAAAGGTCGGTGCGAGCAGAAGTGCGAGACCGCAGTACCAGGAATGTGTAGGCAGGTTCAGATATGTATACTGGAAATTCCAGATGTCATATGCAAGGACATATACCCAGATCATATCCGGCCAAAGCATATCTTTTTTGTCTTTTGAGGAGTAGATTCCCCACCAGCCTGTCATACAGAAAATGTTCAAAAGACCGGCCAGTCCGTTTAATACGTTCCACCAGCCACCGTAAAGCCATACGCCTTCGGAAGAAAGCCACCAGCCACCTGCCAGAGAACCGGCACGGACTGCTGATTCAAAGTCTGATACTACCGCAATCAGGATGTTGATTGCAACGATGATAAACGGAAACGCTTTAAATCCATGAGATTTTCCGAGTTTTCCCCAGTGATACTTAAGAATCATAAATCCGATACAGCCGGCTGTTGCAGCATACAGTTTTGCATAATGGAACCAGCTGTTCATATGCACGTACGTATCATTATTAAGTGCCCATTCAGCTCCCATTGCTGCACCGACATAGATAGCAATAAAATACACGGTAAGTGCTGCAGGAAGAATCAGAAAACATGCAATGCCGCCTGCTTTGGATCTTCTTGCGATTTCATTCATTACGACAAGTCCAGTAAATACCAGCAGCCATCCAAGAAGCTGCCATCCGGCTGTCTCTCCATAGATTTGAAAAAACATACTCTCTCTCCTTTACTCCACTTCTATTTCCTTAATGTTGAACTCATTTCCCTGCAGTAAATATGTGTGTTCGCTTCCGCAATGTGGGCAGATCCTGCCATGCTCCACGGTCGAATATGTCTTCTGACAGTCTTCACAGTATGTAACTGCAGGTAATGTTTCCACCACTAATTCAGATTCATTGAACAGCGGCCGCTTTTGGGCCGCCCACGTCCAGCAATTCTGCAGATAGGACTCGATCACTGTCGAGACCTCCCCCAGCTCAAGGGTGACTTTACGAATGTGTGTCACCTTGTTTTCTACGGCCACCTTTTCAAGGTGGTCCATGATATGAAATGTTACTCCAAGCTCGTGCATAACGCTTCTCCTTTACCCGAGAGCTGCTGCACAGCTCTTATTTTTTCTTTTTGAATTTCACTTTGATCGACTGCTTCACCATATTCGGAAGAATGTATTTCAGTTTTTCTTCGGATGTGCGCATCACAGATGCTCCCGGCAGTTCTCTGTGCAGATGGATTGCATCAAACATACATTTCGTAGTACAGATACCACAACCGATACATTTATTCGGATCCACGACAGATGCACCGCAGGACAGGCATCGTGAGGTTTCTTTTTTCACCTGTTCTTCTGTCAGGCTCTGTGACAGATCACGGAAGGTTTTTGCCTGTTCTTTTATATCTGCTTTCGGCGGAATCTGACGACTGGATGAGTCGTAAGTTTCCACTTTAATGTTTTCTTTGTCCAGTTCGATGAAATCACGGCGGTTACGTCCAATCGTCAGTGTACAATGTTCATGCACATATCGATGCAGGGAAACCGCCCCTTCGCGTCCGGCTGCGATCGCATCAATAGCAAATTTCGGACCTGTATAGACATCACCGCCTACAAAAATATCCGGTTCGGAAGTCTGGTAAGTCAGTTTGTTGGCAAGTGCGCCGCCGTTCGGGCGAAGTTCCACATGGAGATTGTCCAGCATATGACCCCAGTCGATTGCCTGTCCTACGGAAAAGATTACATGACGGCACGGCACTGTCACTGTATCATTCTCATCATATTCCGGTGAAAATCCGCCCTGTGCGTCAAATACACGAGTACATTTTTTGAAAACGATGCCGCTTACATGGCCGTCTTCTTCCAGAATTTCTTTCGGTCCCCAGCCACAGTTCAGCTCGATTTCTTCTTCGAGAGCTTCTTCGATTTCTTCGTTGCTCGCCGGCATTTTTTCTCTTGTTTCCAGACAGAACATGGAAATCTTCGCATCGGTACATCTGCTGCTGACTCTTGCCGCATCAATGGCTACGTTTCCGCCGCCGACCACGACCACATCATCTTCAAGCGGAAAGCTTTCTGATCCACCTGCTTTTCTTAAGAAATCCACCGCCGTATATGCACCTTCAGCATTTTCTCCACTGATTCCCGGTTTTCTTCCCCTCTGACATCCAATTGCAGCATAAAATCCCTTATATCCCTGCTCTCTCAGGTCTTCGATCGTAACGTCTTTTCCAATTTCCACGCCACAGCGGATCTCCACGCCCAGCTGGCGGATCACATCAATTTCTGCAGCCAGGAGATCTTTTTCCAGTTTGTAGGACGGAATTCCATAGCGAAGCATGCCACCCGGTTCTGCATTTTTTTCAAAAATCGTCGGTTTGTATCCGGTCAGGGCAAGGAAATATGCACATGATAAACCAGCCGGTCCTGCGCCGATGATCGCGATTTTTTCTTTAAATCCACCTTTCAGTGACGGAATTGTTTTTTTCGGAATGAAGCGTGTCTCTGCATTCAGATCACGTTCTGCGATAAAGCGTTTGACTTCATCAATTGCTACCGCTTCGTCGATCGTGCCTCTTGTGCAGGCATCTTCACAGCGTCGGTTACATACATGTCCGCAGACAGCCGGAAGTGGGTTGTCTTTTTTGATCAGCGCAAGTGCATCCTCGTAGCGGCCTTCTTTTGCAAGCTGCAGATATCCCTGTATGCCGATATGTGCCGGACAGGCTGTTTTGCACGGTGCAGTACCGGTGTCATAGCAGTTGATGCGGTTTGTATCGCGGTAGTTGTGTGACCACATATGTTCTCCCCATGGCTGATCACCCGGAAGCGGGATACGTGGATATGTAATCTCACAGCCTTCTTTATCACATAGTTTCTGTCCCAGTTTCACAGCACCTGCCGGACAGGCCTCTACGCATTTTCCGCATGCAACACAGTTCTGTTTCTCAACTTTTGCGATATACGCAGAACGGGACATATTCGGTGTGTTAAAAAGCTGTGATGTACGAAGCGCATAACAGACATTTACGTTACAGTTACAGATAGCAAAAATTTTATCTTTGCCATCAATATTTGTAATCTGATGTACAAAGCCGTTTTCTTCTGCCTGTCTGAAAATATCCAGTGCTTCTTCTTTCGTAATATAACGTCCGTCTTTCTGCGTCTCCACAACGTAGTCCGCCATGTCTCCGATCGCAATGCACCAGCCTTCCGGATCATCTGCACAGCCTTCGTTATGTGTCAGTCTGGAACGACGGCAGGAACATGGACTTGCAGCATATTTTCCCTCGTATTTACTGAGCCAGTAGGAAATGTGTTCCAGATCTACAGACTCATTTTCCATCTCAATTGCTTTTTCTACAGGGATGACATGCATGCCTATTCCGGCACCGCCCTCCGGTACAAATGGGGTGATTTTTTCCAGCGGCAGGCGGGACATATGCTCAAAAAATGTTCCCATCTCCGGATTGGATTCCAGAATTTTTGCATTCATATTAAAAAATTCTGCGCATCCCGGTACATACATCGGCAGGACATACTGCTTCTCATGTGCAGCGTTTTCCCAGTTGTATTCGAGAAGGCCTTTGCGTGACATTTCTTCCAGAAGCGCCTCACATTTTTTCTCTTCCAGACCGGAAAGCTTCACGATCTCCGGCAGTGTTTTTGGCTTTCTCACCCCAAGTTTCAGTGCCAGTTCTGCTTCCTCATCGGAAAGCACTCCGGCCAGTCCCCAATACTCCGGATCGTTTCTGGTGATCTTTTTAAGGCCCAGTTTCTGCGGAATACGGTCCGTGATCTTTTTACCCAGTTTCGCAATTGGTTCACGAAATGGTTCATTCGGATCAGGCGTAAATTCCGGGTAAACATAATCCGGATAAAGTTCTTTGTCGAGTTCTTTTTTCATCTCTCTTTCCTTTCCCTTCTCTCTGTTTCTTTTTATGATTTCCAGTCAGCAACCTGCTTTTTCAGCCATGTTGTCCATGCCTCTATACCTTCTCCTGTCTTTGCACTGACCGGGAAAATCTCTGCTTTGGGATTTCTCTGATAAATGTATTTTTTCACCAGTTCCATATCGAAATCAAAGTATGGAAGTACATCGATCTTATTGATCAGAACAGCATCGCATACTTCAAACATCAAGGGGTATTTCAGCGGTTTGTCATGTCCCTCCGGAACGGAAAGAATCATCACATTTTTGGATGCACCTGTGTCAAACTCGGCAGGACAGACGAGGTTTCCCACATTTTCAAGAATTGCCAGATCTACATCTTCAATGCCCAATCCTTCGATCCCCTGTTCTGTCATTTTTGCATCCAGATGACACATGCCGCCGGTATGTAACTGGATTGCTTTTGCACCTGTTTCTGCAATCGCAAGTGCGTCCACATCCGAATCAATATCTGCCTCCATAACACCGATACGGAAATCATTTTTCAGTGCTTCTATCGTTTTTTTCAGTGTTGTCGTCTTACCGGAACCGGGTGATGACATCAGGTTCATCAGGAATACGCCTTTTTCTTTCAGCCTGGCTCGAAGCTGGTCAGCCTGTCTGTCATTGTCTGCAAACACGCTTTCTTTAATCTCAAGAATTCTAACTTTTTCCACCTGCTTTTATTCCTTTCATTAATATTTCCACCATTTCTTTTTTGGCCTGTTCATAGGTCAGTTCATTCTGGTACAGAACATCTGACTCCATAAAACAGATTACAGTACCTTTTACCATTGCCATGACTACCGGAATGGAAACTTGCCGTATCAGACCTTCTTCCATGCCTTTCCTCAGGTACTGTTCTGCCTGTTCCCATCCATTGTTTACTGACCGCATCAGATGTCTGTATGGCTTCGGATATTTCTCCGCAAGTTCGTAAATCCGGCTCAGTCCAATGTTGGAATATTTCTCCGGAAGCGCGCACAAAAGCTTCTCCAGTTTCTGTACCACATTCAGGCTTACGTCCGCCTCCAGTTCTTCCTGCATACTGTATAAATCTGCTGCATAACGGTCAGCCACCGCTACCAGAACTGCCTGTTTGCTTTCAAAAACGGTATAGATTGTCTTTTTACTGATTCCCAGCCGTTTCGCCAGATCGTTCATCGTAAATTTCAGACCGTTCTGTTTAAATTCCTCAACCGTTGCATCAATAATTTTTTCCCGCATTCAATCCTCCATTTGGAAACCCGGAAACTCTTTTAAGTTTTTCAGTTTCCATCATTGTAGCATTTTGCCAAAAAAACGTCAATCTCAAAAAGGCTCAAAAAAAACCGAATCCTCTTCGGATCCGGTCACTTATCATTCTTTTTCAGTTGTCTGTCTCCGGCCATACGAAATGCGCATTTCCGGCTTCGAGTCCATCGATCAGGATATTCTGACCGGTACAGAAACGGTTGGTCACGGTCATAAAATATGCCCAGTCAGCAGTCTCTTCTACAGTCATCCATCTCTTAAGCGGCGTCTGCTCCATGATCTCGTCCCACAAAGCTTTATCTTCCATGACAGGTTTGTTCAGTTCTGTAAGGACTCCGCCAAAATCAAGACTGTTGCATACTGCACCGTATTTTGCAATGCGCAGGGCAACATTTTTTGTATAGGAAAGAACTCCTCCCTTGCTTGCTACATATTCAGGAAATTCCGAGCCGTTGTGTCCACTGGCAGATCCGATCATCAGTACCGATCGGATGCCCGGACGAATCCCGTATTTTTCTGTAATGCCTATGGTCCCTTTTAAGTTTACATCAATATCTTCTTCGTTCTGTACACCTGCATTGTTAATCACAATATCAAACGGCTCCAATTCCGGATACTGCTCTTTTGTCCGGATATCCATGCAGATATGTGTATAATTCTTATGCTGTATTGATGCATCTTTACGGTCAATGCCTGTAACATTGTGTCCTTCTTTCAGAAATTTTTCTGCAATTCCTTTTCCGATACCGGAGCTCGTTCCTGTAATCAGTACTCTCATAATGCTTCTCCCTCTATTTCTTCTCGTCCTCATTTTTCATCTGTGCGCGTGCTTTTCGCGCAATTCCGGCGTTGCTGTTCATAATGCTTGCACGGGTAATTTTATCGTTTCCGAACTTCTGGCGGATTGCATCCATCGTAGCATCCAGCTTTCTGTGGCGCTCTTTCTGCTCATTGTCTTCGAACAGAGACATCTGTTCAAAGCTCTCATTGGTAAGGTTTGTAAGTGCCACTCCGATCAGACGAAGCGGCTCCCCCTTCCATGATTCGATAAACAGTTTTTTCGCATTTTTGTATATCTCATCTGTCATGTCCGTTGCATTCGGAAGAGTTGTCTGATGCGATCTATTTCGGAAATCCAGTGTACGGAAAGTCACCGATACGGAGGTGCATTTTTTCCCTTTTCTGCGCATCCTTGTTGTTACGACATCGCACTGTTCCAGAAGGATCGGAAGCATCTGTTCTACGGAAATAATATCATCATTAAAGGTTGTTTCCACACTGAAACCCTTTGCTTCTTCCGGCTGTGCCCTGACCGGAGAATCATCAATTCCGCGCGCATACTGCCAGAGCTGATGGCCAGCTTTGTTCCCGAGTAAAGTCTGGATTTCCATCTCTCTTGCATGTGCCATATCACCGATCGTATAAATGCCTGCTTCTGTCAGTTTCTTCTCGGAAGCTTTACCCAGAAACAGAAGATCACGTACCTGAAGCGGCCACATCTTCGTCGGAATCTCCTCTGGAAAAAGGGTATGCACCTTATCCGGTTTTTCAAAATCAGATGCCATTTTTGCCAGAAGTTTGTTCGTAGAAATCCCCACGTTTACGGTAAAACCAAGCTCATTTCGTATCTTATCTTTGATCTCGTGAGCCGTCTTTATCGGGTCAGGATAAATTAATGAAGTCCCCGTCATATCCAGAAAAACTTCATCAATTGAGAACGATTCCATTACCGGAGCATAGGATGCACAAATCTCTTTGAATGCTCTGGAGCATTTGATATACAGTTCAAAATCACTTTTTACAATAACCAAATCCGGGCATTTTCGGAGCGCCATTGCCACAGGTTCTCCTGTCTGGACTCCGTATTTTTTTGCCGGAATGGACTTCGCCACAACGATTCCCGTACGCTTTTGGGGATCTCCGCCGATGCAGGCCGGAATATCCCGGAGATCCGGTAACCCCTTCTGCAGCCTTCTTACTGATTCCCATGAAAGAAACGCACTGTTCACATCTATATGAAAAATCAAACGATTCATTATCTTTTGTCACACTCTATTCTTTTGATATTTCATCCTG
>ENA-ORUQ01001952-ORUQ01001952.1-human-gut-metagenome-genome-assembly--contig:-NODE-1952-length-17778-cov-2.748180_pt1 | contig 17778 bp, 17 predicted proteins | sample MGYA00242081_ERZ509211 | MGnify/ENA primary metagenome ERZ509211 (study PRJEB26280, sample SAMEA2338785) | human gut metagenome | biome: human gut; feature: human-associated habitat; material: faeces...
TCTTCACTATGCCTATGCGCGGCTATGCTTTCGTAACTTTCCATTTACAGCTTTGTGGTCCACTGGGACAGATCCCAGACCTGGGTAGCCAGGCCATCGTAGAATTCCGGCTCATGGCAGACCATGAGAATACTTCCCTTGTATTCTTTCAGTGCCCGTTTCAGCTCGTCTTTGGCATCCACATCCAGATGGTTCGTTGGCTCGTCCAGTAACAGAACATTCGTGGCACGGTTCATGAGCTTGCAGAGTCTTACCTTTGCCTGCTCACCACCGCTGAGTACCTTTACGCGGCTCTCAATATGCTTTGTGGTCAGACCGCATCTGGCCAGGGCGGAACGCACCTCATACTGGGTAAACGCGGGAAATTCCTGCCAGATCTCTTCGATACAGCTGTTGTCACCGGAACCGGACATTTCCTGCTCGAAATAACCGATCTCCAGATAATCCCCCTGTTCCACTTCGCCGGATAGAGGCGGGATCAGTCCCAGAATGCTCTTCAACAGTGTGGTCTTACCGATACCGTTGGCACCGATCAGCGCTACCTTCTCGCCACGTTCCATGGACAGATTCAGGGGCTTGGACAGCGGCTCGTCATAACCGATGATCAGATCCTTTGTCTCGAAAATGATACGACCAGTGGTGCGGCCCTCCTTGAAAGAGAATTCAGGCTTCGGCTTCTCCGCAGCCAGCTCGATGACATCCATCTTATCCAGCTTCTTCTGGCGGGACATGGCCATGTTACGGGTGGATACACGGGCCTTGTTTCTTGCTACGAAATCCCTCAAATCGGCGATCTCCTTCTGCTGACGATTATATGCGGCCTCCAGCTGGGATTTCTTCATGGCATAGACTTCCTGGAACTTGTCGTAATCGCCCACATAGCGGGTCAGCTCCTGATTGTCCATGTGATAGATCAGGTTGATGACACTGTTCAGGAAGGGAATGTCATGGCTGATCAGGATAAATGCGTTCTCATATTCATTCAGATAACGCTTGAGCCATTCGATATGTTCCGCATCCAGATAGTTGGTCGGCTCATCCAGCAGCAGAATATCGGGCTTTTCCAACAGAAGTTTGCCCAGCAGAACTTTGGTACGCTGACCACCTGACAACTCTGTCACATCACGGTCCAGGCCGATATCCATCAGTCCCAGAGCTCTTGCCACTTCCTCCACTTTGGCATCGATCATATAGAAATCATGCATAGTCAGCAGATCCTGGATTGTTCCCAGGTCTTCCATGTACTGTTCCAGTTCTTCCGAGGTGGCATCTCCCATTTTGTCACAGATTTCATTCATCTGTGCTTCCATATCGTATAAGAAATCAAAAGCGGAAGCCAGTACCTGACGGATCGTCATACCGGGGGTCAGCACTGTATGCTGGTCCAGATAGCCGACGCGGACATTCTTCGCCCATTCCACTTTGCCCTCATCCGGCATCAGTTTACCGGTGATAATATTCATAAAGGTAGATTTTCCCTCGCCGTTGGCACCGATGAGACCGATATGTTCCCCCTTCAGCAGGCGAAACGATACATCGTTAAAAATAGCACGGTCTCCAAATCCGTGGGTCAGGTGTTCTACGTTTAATATGCTCATATTTCCTCACATTCTGCTGCTTTGCAGCGCCGTTTCCATCAATAGTCCTTTGCAAGTATAGCGTACTGTCCGTAGTTTTGTAAAGAAAGAAAGCAAAAAGGGTGGAAAACAATAAATTTTTGTTGTGAAAAAGAGCACATATGTGCTATGATGTACGCGGTTTTGCGAATGGGGTTCTGAATAGTTACTATTTCCTGATTAAATACAGAAAGAAGGCAGCGTGTGCTTTTACTTCAACAAATGGTGATTTTTTTCCTGATCATGCTGATCGGGTACATCTGCAGAAAGGTCGGAGTATTCGGGGAAAATACCGGCAAGATGATCTCCGGTATCGTCATTAATATCGGCAATCCGGCGCTGATCATTGCCTCCGGCATGAATCCTGAAACATTGGAAAATAAGGCGGCATTGTTGGTTACGCTGGCTGTGGCGCTGATCTTTTTTGCTATCATGTTTGTGATTGCAGAGCTGATTCCGAGACTGCTTCGGGCAGACAGAGAAGATTATGGTTCTTATCAGGTCATGACGATCTTCGCCAATATTGGCTTTATGGGCTATCCTCTGCTGGATGCCATGTACGGCGGTGAAGCAGTGATCCATGCTGCAATTTTTAATCTGCTTTACAGTGTGCTGATCTATACCTATGGCATTAACAGGATGAAGACCTCCGGACAGCGGGAAAAGCTGAACTGGAAGCAGCTGATGAATGTGGGGGTGATCTCCTGCCTCATTGCAGTGACCCTGTATATCAGTAATCTTCCGGTTCCGATGGTCTTCAAAGATACTGCCACCCGGATCGGAGCTGTCACCGGACCATTAAGTATGCTGGTAATCGGTGATTCGCTGGCACAGATCCGGTTAAAGGATCTGTTTACGGATGTGCGGCTGCTACTCTTTTCTGTTGTGAAGCTGCTGCTTATGCCGGCACTGCTTCTGTGGGGACTGCGTTTTTTCATTACAGACCCCATGTTTCTGGGTGTCTGTCTGGTCATGACGGCCACACCTGTCGGCAGCATGACAGTCATGCTGGCGCAGCAATATGACGGTGATTACCGGCTGACCTCTAAGGGCGTGGCGCTGACCACTGTGTTGTCCGTAGCTACAATGCCGTTTCTGTTCTGGCTGTTGAAAATTTAATGAAACTTTTTCTACCGGATTGTCGTCTGATAGAATAGGGATCCCCAAAAAGGGGATACTGCAACTGAACATGGGAAATATCCCTGCAAAACGAGGAGAGATTTTATGAAAAAGAAATTAGCATGTATGTTACTTATGAGTGCTCTGGCACTTTCTATGACCGCCTGCGGAGGCAAGGATAATAACGGTGCTGCATCAGACAACCAGCAGTCCACCATGGAGAGCACCGCAGCGGGACAGGAGACCGGCGAGGCCGGTAGTACAACCGCTGCACAGAATCCGAAGGACGCTGCGAAAGCGTTACAGAGTGCAAAAAAGGCAGTTACGGATGCACTGGGAGACAATTACTGGCCGGATTCCGAGATACCCGGGGAAATGCTCAACGAGACCTACGGTGTCAGTGCGGAGCTCTATGATGCCTACCTGGGAGAGGCACCCATGATCAGCGCCAATGTAGATACTTTATTGATTATTCATGCAAAAGATGGTAAGGTAGAAGAGGTAGAAAATGCATTGAACGCCTACCGTGACAGTCTGGTGAATGACACGATGCAGTATCCCATGAATCTGGGCAAGATTCAGGCATCCCGAGTGGAACGGATAGGCGATTATGTATGCTTTGTACAGTTGGGTGCGGACACTTCCTCTGTGGAAGAACAGGGCGATGAGGCCGTGATCACTTACTGTCAGGAGCAGAATGAACTTGCCCTGGAGGCTATCAGACAGACTCTGGAGTAAATACGGAGTAGAGTGAATGGTATTCAGCAGTGTATTGTTTCTTTTTCGGTTTTTGCCGATTTTTATGATCTGCTATTTCCTGGTTCCCCGGAAGATGAAGAATCTGGTTCTCTTCCTGGGGAGCCTGGTCTTTTATGCCTGGGGAGAGCCCATCTATATTTTCCTCATGCTTTTTTCTACCATATCCGATTATGTGTGGGGAAGGCTGATCGAAGAATACAGAGGGAAGGATCACTCCAGGATCTTTTTGCTATGTTCCATTGTCATCAATCTTTTTATCCTGGGATTTTTTAAATATGCCGATTTCCTGCTACAGACGGTGAATACAGTATTTGGAACATCAATTCCGCTGTTAAAGCTTCCGTTACCCATCGGAATTTCCTTTTACACCTTCCAGACCATGTCTTATGTGATCGATGTGTACCGGGGCGATACAAAAGCGCAGCGTAATATTCTGCAGTTCGGTGTCTACGTGACCATGTTCCCACAGCTGATCGCCGGGCCTATTTTAAAGTATCATCAGGTGGAACGGTATCTGCAGGACAGACGGACTGACCTGGATGCCATCAGCTATGGTGCGAAGCGTTTTGTGACGGGACTGGCGAAAAAGGTATTGCTGGCCAATAATCTGGGATTATTATGGAAACAGGTAACGGAGCTGGGAACGGATCAGATGAGTGTTCTCATGGCATGGCTGGGAATCGCAGCGTTTGCACTCCAGATTTACTTTGATTTTTCGGGTTATTCCGACATGGCGATCGGACTGGGGGCAGTCTTGGGCTTCCATTTTCCGGAGAACTTCAATTATCCATACATTGCTGCTTCGGTAAAAGATTTCTGGCACAGATGGCATATTTCTCTGAGTACCTGGTTCAAGGAGTATGTGTATATTCCGCTGGGCGGCAATCGCAAGGGGCTGCCGAGACAGCTGTTTAATATTCTGGTGGTATGGATGCTGACCGGTATCTGGCACGGTGCAGGATGGAATTTCCTGTTCTGGGGGCTGTGGTTTGCATTTTTCCTGATCCTGGAGAAATTATTCTTAGGAGATATTCTGGAAAGTGTGCCCAAGGTGTTCGGCAGGATCTATACGTTGGCGGTAGTACTGATCAGCTGGGTGTTTTTTGCACTGGAAAGTCCCGGAGAGATCCTGGCTTATCTCCAGGCTATGTTCGGAATGAACGGAATAGGGCCGGTGAATTCGCTGGCAATGTTTTTGTGCAATGAGTATCTGGTGCTTCTGGTGATCGCATTGGTGGCATGTCTTCCGCTAGGCAGCAGACTGGTGCATGCTTTGAAAAGCAGTAAGACAGGCCCCGCCATGGCACTGTACCGGTTGGGAGAAAAGGTGATTCCGGCAGTACTGCTGCTTCTGTCGGTGGCGTATATTGTGGATGCGTCGTATAATCCCTTTTTGTATTTTCGATTCTGACCGGGAAGGAGGAACCGCATATGGATGATAAAAGAAATTCGCTGTTGACCATCGGACTGGTCTGTGCGGTACTTCTGGTTCTGGGAGTGGCAGATCTGTGGAACAGTGACAGAGTATATTCGGAAGCGGAGAACCGGGTGCTGGCATCCCGCCCCGTATTTTCCTGGGAGAGTCTTTTCACGGGAGAATACGGGGATGCTTATGAGGAATACATGTCCGACCAGTTCGTAGGACGGGACAAATGGGTAGGACTTAAGACCCGGGCAGATATCCGTTTCCGGAAAAAAGAGATCAATGGGGTCTATCTGGGAGCGGATCATTATCTGATCGGAGTGAACGATCCCGGGGAATACACGGAACAGATGGAGAACTCCCGTGTGGCATCGTTGACAAAACTGGTGAACCACTGGGATGCCAAAGTCATGCTGGTACCGACGGCGGACAACATTCTCACGGATAAGCTGCCGGCATTTGCACCTTATTATGACGAAGAGCGGCTGCTTACGAAGGTAAGGAATTCTATTGGAGAAGAGCATTATATAGATGTGTATCACGCTTTGCAGGAGCATGCACAGGAGCCCATCTATTATCGCACGGATCATCATTGGACCAGTCTGGGGGCATATTACGGTTTTCTGGCCTGGGCGGACAGTGTGGGACGTTTCCCCTACCCGTATGACGTAAACGGCATGAAGACGGTGTCGGAGAATTTTCAGGGAACCCTGCAGTCCCGTATCAATGTGGACTGGACGAAGGATAGCATACAGTATTTCCCGGAGACGGAGAAAAAAGCAGTATCGGTGACGTATGATTTTGCGGACACGGCTGATTCTCTGTATGCACCGGGTTATCTGGATACCAAGAACCAGTATGGGTTTTTCCTGAATGACAATCATGCATTTATTGAGATTCATACGGGATACAATCCCGGTAAGACGCTGTTTGTCATCAAGGATTCTTATGCCAACAGCCTGATTCCGCTGCTCACGGCCCATTATGAGAATATCTACGTGGTGGATCTGCGGTATTTTAACGGGAAACTGTTCCAACTGATGGAGCAGTATGAACCGGAACAGGGAATGGATGTGCTGGTGTTGTATGATTGTATTCATTTTTTAGAGGATTTTAAGTATTATTAAGGAGGCTTATTATGGCTTATTTGGGCATTCCCCAGAATACCATTGCGGTACTGCAGAAGTACCATTTCAATTTTCAAAAAAAATTCGGACAGAACTTCCTTATAGACACGACGGTTCTGGACCGGATTATTTCTTCTGCGGAGATCACGAAGGAGGACTGCGTGCTGGAGATCGGGCCGGGCATCGGTACCATGACCCAGTATCTTGCGGAGCGCGCGGGCAGCGTGGTGGCCGTGGAGATCGACAAGGCACTGATCCCTATTCTGGAAGAGACATTACAGGATTATGATAACGTCACGGTCATCAATGACGATATCCTGAAAGTGGACATTAACCGGCTGGTGGAAGAGAAAAACGGAGGACGCCCCATCAAGGTGGTGGCAAACCTGCCCTATTACATAACGACACCGATCATCATGGGCTTATTCGAGAGCCGTGTGCCGCTGAAGAGCATCACCATCATGGTGCAGAAGGAAGTGGCGGACCGTATGCAGGTAGGCCCCGGCACGAAGGATTACGGCGCCCTGTCTCTGGCGGTGCAGTATTATGCAAAGCCGGAAATCGTGGCGAATGTACCGCCCAACTGCTTCATCCCGAGACCGAATGTGGGCAGTGCGGTCATCCGCCTGACCCGCTACGAAGAACCGCCGGTACAGGTGAAGGATGAGAAGAAGATGTTCGCCCTGATCCGGGCTTCCTTCAACCAGCGCCGTAAGACCCTGGTGAACGGTCTGGGAAATGCGGGCCTCCCAGGCATCACCAAGGAATCCGCGGCAGCAGCCCTGGCACAGATGAGCCTGTCCCCTACCGTAAGAGGTGAGGCACTGACACTGGAGCAGTTTGCACGACTGAGTGATCTGTTGTAGAGCGACTTATCATGAAGCAGACAAGGAGTATACGTTCAGACAGCTGCAGATTCATAGGTCACTCCGTCTCCGACCGATAATAATTCCGGTATTTTAACGGTGTCATATTCCGGTATTTTTTAAACACCCGTTCAAAATAAGTAATATTTTCATAGCCCAACTGTTCCGCAATGGAAGTGATGCTGTCATCTGTTTCCAGAAGGAGCCGGTGGGCTTTTTTGATGCGGTTGACATTCAGGTAATCGTTGATGGTGAAACTGGTGACTTCTTTGAAAATACGGCTCAGGTAAAATTTGTTGATATAGAACCGCCCAGCGAGATCCTCCAGAGAGATCCGCTCAGTACAATGTTCTACAATATAGTGCGCCACTTCATCGACCTTTTGATATTTCGGGTTCGAATGTCTGGCCGGGGATGAGACAACGGGACCCTCGGGCTGCAAGCGCAGCACGGCAATGAAAAATTCTGCCAGCTTCGTCATGGCGGCCAGAAGATAGCCGGGCTTTTTGTGGATCAGCTCAGAGGCAATGTCCTGCAACAGAGACTGGATATAGGGGCGCATTTCTTCTGGCAGTGTCAGAATACTGCCCTGCTCCGTGAAAAAACTCTGCAGCTGCAATCCTCCGAAAGATGCCAGAAAGGTAGAAAAAGGCTCTTCCATGATTCCTAAAACGATCCGGTCGTGATGTGGTCCGGCGGAAGCCATACCGGTGCGGTGGATCTGCTCCTTGTTAATGAAGACCAGCGTTCCCGGGGTGACCAGATAGGTCTGCTGGTTGATAAAATAATACCGTTCCCCCTCTAAAAGATAATAAATCTCGTATTCTTCGTGAATGTGACGGATATCCATGGAATAATTATAGTCCCGTACAACACGGTCGATGTGGAATCCGTCTACAAGCTCATTATAGAGCCAGTGATCCTGAGGCGTCGAAGCAACAGCATTGTCCGCAACGCCTGATTCCGGTGGAGCCGGTGTCTGAAAATCCCCTGTTTCAAACATAATAGTGATCTCCTTTTTCCTATGCTATATTAGTGCTATATTAGACTGCATTCTGAAAAACAGTATGCGCAGGCTATATTACAAATCTATGGGCTTGTATAAAAACAAAAGTCAATATAGTACGAAAATGGCAAAAAATACGCAAATAATAGCAAGATTATTATACAGCCATAGGCTATAATGTGCAATATAGAGAAGGCAGTACGGGCCGATGGAGCAGAGGATCCCAAGGACCGGAAACACATAAGGAGGATACAAAAATGGAGTATGCAGACGGAAAGGTAAAAGATTTACAGATCGCCTATATTGGCGGTGGTTCCAGAGGATGGGCATGGACATTTATGACGGATCTGGCCATGGATGAAGAACTGTCCGGAACCATCCGCCTGTATGATATTGATGCGGAGGCGGCAAAACACAATGAGATCATCGGCAACAGACTTTCTGCAAGAGAGGATGTGGTGGGCAAATGGAACTATACTGTTTCTGACAGCTTACAGTCCGCATTGACCGGTGCGGATTTCATCGTGATCTCTATTCTGCCGGGAACTTTTGATGAGATGGCTGTGGATGTACATATGCCGGAACGACTGGGAATCTATCAGTCTGTAGGAGATACCGCAGGCCCCGGCGGTGCCATGAGAGCACTGCGTACGATTCCCATGTATGTGGAGATTGCACAGGCCATCAGGGCATATGCACCGAAAGCCTGGGTCATCAATTACACCAACCCCATGTCCCTGTGCGTGAAGACTTTGTACTATGTTTTTCCGGAGATCAAAGCTTTTGGATGCTGCCATGAAGTATTCGGTACCCAGAAAGTGTTAAAGGGTATTTTGGAAGAGACCATGGGGCTTAAGGATGTGAAACGTGAGGATATTCAGGTCAATGTACTGGGTATCAACCATTTCACCTGGTTTGACTATGCTTCCTATAAGGGAATCGATCTGTTCCCCATTTACCGGAAATATACCGAGGAGCATAAGGAAGACGGCTACAAAGAAGCAGATAAAAACTGGGCGAACTCTACTTTCGAGTGTGCCCATATTGTGAAATTTGATCTGTTCCGCAAATATGGTCTGATCGCAGCAGCAGGCGACAGGCATCTGGTGGAATTCATGCCCGGTGTGGGTGACAGTTACCTGAAAGATCCCGAGACGGTAAAGAGATGGAAATTCGGTCTGACTACCGTAGACTGGAGAAAGAAGGATCTGCAGGAACGTCTGGCAAAGAGCGCGAGACTGGCAGCCGGTGAGGAAGAGATCGAGTTGAAGCCTACCGGGGAGGAAGGTATCCAGCTGATCAAGGCACTCTGCGGACTGACCCGCAAGATCAGCAATGTCAATATTCCCAATACCGGACATCAGATTGCCAATCTGCCGGAAAGTGCGGTTGTAGAGACCAATGCGGTATTCGAGAGAGATGCCATCCGCCCGTTGTATGCCGGAGAGCTTCCGGAGCAGATCAAGGAGCTGGTGGATCCCCATGTGGCAAACCATGAGCGGATTCTGAAAGCAGCTATTCTGTGTGATTTTGATCTGGTGGTGGAAGCATTCCTGGAGGATCCGCAGGTGAAAGGAAGAGCTTCCAGAGAACAGGTGGAAGAGCTGGTAAGGGATATGCTCCGCAGCACGGCAAAATATCTGCCGGAAGGCTGGAAAAAGTATCTGTAAAAATAAAATAGAAAAAAGAACCCGGGAGGTGCTGCAGAAGGATGAGGCAGCACCTCTTTTTGTGTATACGATGAGCCAGGTACAGATTTGTGCTTGCACAAGAATCTGTACCTGGCGAATGTACATCATCGAGCTTTTAAGCGAGATGGTGTACAAAGTATAAAAAGCGAGTAGGAGACAGTCCGCTCGAGGGGGTAATTATTTGAAAAAAGAATATAAGCGGCAGAAGAATTATAAAGTCATTGTGAAAATGCACAAAACTGCGAGAAGTATTTTGAGAACAATATACAAACTTCCAGGGATTTACAGAAAAGCACTTGCAACCAGTTCGTGAATGTGCTATTTTCTAATTACAGCAACGGAAACGTTACCGGGAACAATACCGAAACCGTTTCCGACAACCTGACGGGAGTATAGCAAGAATTATGAAGGGTTCCCGTTCCAACAAAAAAGGAGAGGTAAGATTATGAAGAAGAAACTGGCAAGTGTTTTACTTTGTGCAGTAATGGCAGCTTCCATGCTGACCGGTTGCGGAAATGCTGACAATGCAACAGCAACCACCCCTGCTACCGACAACAAGACGGACGCAGCAACAACTACCGAGGCGGCAGAGAAGACCGCAGAGAAGACCGCAGAGGCAGCAGGCTCTGTATACTATCTGAACTTCAAACCTGAAGTTGACGAAGTATGGCAGAAGCTGGCTAAGGAATATACCGAGGAGACCGGTGTTCCTGTAAAGGTTGTAACTGCAGCAAGCGGTACCTACGAGCAGACCCTGATGTCTGAGATCGCTAACAAGGAAGCACCTACCCTGTTCCAGATCAACGGACCTATCGGTTATCAGAACTGGAAAGACTACTGTGCAGACTTAAAGGATACAGACCTGTACAGCTGGTTAATGGATAAGAGCCTGGCAATCACCGGTGAAGACGGTGGTGTATACGGAATCCCTTACGTAGTAGAGGGTTATGGCATCATTTATAACGACGCTATCATGCAGAAGTACTTCGCACTGGATGGTGCTAAGGCAGCAAGTATGGATGAGATCAACAACTTCGCTAAGTTAAAAGAGGTTGTAGAAGATATGCAGGCTAAGAAAGATGAACTGGGTATTGAAGGCGTATTCGCTTCCACATCCCTGACTCCCGGTGAAGACTGGAGATGGCAGACTCATCTGGCTAACATCCCTGTATACTACGAGTTCAAGGACAAGGGTATCACCGATACCGATAACCTGGAGTTCACTTACTCCGATAACTTCAAGAACATTTTTGATCTGTACATCAACAACTCCTGCACAGCACCCGGTCTGCTGGGAAGCAAGTCTGTAGACGACTCCATGGCTGAGTTCGCTCTGGGTCAGGCAGCAATGGTACAGAACGGTAACTGGGGTTGGAGCCAGATCAATGGCGTAGACGGTAACACTGTTAAGGCTGAGGATGTTAAGTTCCTTCCTATTTATACCGGCGTTGAAGGTGAAGAGAACCAGGGACTGTGCACCGGTACTGAGAACTTCTTCTGCATCAACAAGGAAGCTTCTGCTGAGGATCAGGCAGCATCTATCGCATTCGTTGAATGGCTGTTCTCTTCTGAAACCGGTAAGGCAGCAGTAACCAATGACCTTGGCTTCATTGCTCCTTTCGATACCTTCAGCGATGATGAAAAGCCCACCGATCCTCTGGCACAGGAAGTTCTTCGTTACATGGCAGATACCTCCAAGACATCTGTATCCTGGAACTTCACTTCCTTCCCCAGCCAGCAGTTCAAGGATGACTTCGGTGCAGCTCTTCTGGAGTATGCTTCCGGTTCCATCGACTGGGACGCTGTAAAGACAAAAGTAGTTGACGAATGGGCAGCTGAAAAGGCCGCAACCGCAGCTAACTAATTGATCTCAGCTTATAACTATTCTGAATCGTTATCCATCTTATATAACTTCAGACACAGGGGGCGGTGGTGGTACCACGGCCCCCGTGTTTGTAAAACCCGGAATATCATGTAAAAAGGAATTAATAGGAGAAGGCTTATGCAAAAGACATTAAAACGATATTTTCCCATTTTTGTACTGCCTACATTGATCGCATTTTCCTTTGCATTTATCATACCGTTTGTTATGGGCGTATATCTGTCCTTTTGCAAATTTAAAACGATTACAAATGCACAATTTGTAGGCCTGGAAAATTATATCAAAATTTTTGCGGACAAAGATTTTGTCAACGCATTCGGTTTTACCTTAAAGTTTTCTGTTGTATCTATCATTACCATTAATGTATTTGCGTTCATTCTGGCACTGGCGCTGACCAGAAAGATCAAAGGAACCAACCTGTTCCGTACCGTATTCTTCATGCCGAACCTGATCGGTGGTATCATCCTGGGTTATATCTGGCAGCAGATGATCAATGCGGTATTGTTGAAATATGAGACCACACTGGTAGCTAATCCTACCTATGGTTTCTGGTGATTGGTTATCCTGATGAACTGGCAGATGATCGGTTATATGATGATCATTTATGTAGCAGGACTGCAGAATGTACCTACAGACCTGATCGAAGCAGCACAGATTGACGGAGCTACTTCGTTACAGACTTTATTCAAAGTGAAAATTCCGATGGTTATGCCATCTATTACTATATGTTTGTTCCTTACTGTATCCAACAGTTTCAAGCTCTTTGACCAGAACCTGGCGCTGACTGCCGGTGCTCCCAGCAAAAAGACCGCAATGCTGGCTCTGGATATTTACAATACTTTCTACGGCAGAAACGGTTACGAAGGTGTCGGTCAGGCAAAAGCAGTACTGTTCTTCATCGTTGTGGCAGTCATAGCCCTGGGACAGCTGGTACTTACCAGACGTAAGGAGGTAGAACAATAATGACTAAGAAAAAAACTTCCAATGTGATCATATTTTGTATCCTGTGTCTGCTGGTAGTTGCATTTTTAACACCTATTTTCTTCGTGCTGATCAACTCCTTTAAGGGAAAACTGTTCATCAGCAACAATCCGTTTGCACTGCCTACCGCAGAGACCTTTGTGGGATTGACCAACTATGTGAACGGTATTGAAAAAACCGGTTTTTTCACAGCTTTCGGGTGGTCTGCATTTATCACTGTATTTTCCGTGGCAGCGATCATTCTGTTCACTTCCATGACTGCGTACTATCTGACCAGAGTGAAAACCGGCGTGACCAACGTGCTGTATTACATGTTCGTATTTTCCATGATCGTGCCTTTCCAGATGGTAATGTTCACTATGTCCAAGCTGGCTAATATGACCCACCTGAACAACCCTCCCGGAATGGTGCTTCTGTATCTGGGATTTGGTTCCGGTCTGTCCGTGTTCATGTTCTGTGGATTCATCAAATCGATTCCGCTGGACATCGAAGAGGCAGCCATGATCGACGGATGCAACCCTTTGCAGACATTCTTCGGTGTCGTAATGCCGATCCTGAAGCCCACAGCCATCACAGTAGCCATTCTGAATGCCATGTGGATCTGGAACGACTATCTGCTGCCTTATCTGGTGATCGGCCTGAGTACTAATTACAAGACCATACCGGTTGTAGTACAATACCTGGTAGGTTCTTACGGTGCAAAGGATCTGGGTGCCATGATGGCACTGCTGGTACTGTCCGTAATCCCTATTATCGTCTTCTATCTGACCTGTCAGAAGTACATTATCGAGGGCGTGGTAGCCGGTGCAGTTAAGGGCTAAAAAATAGAAAGATGTGGTTATTAATATGAGAAAAAGCGGAATATTACTGCCGGTGAGCAGCCTGCCGTCCCGCTACGGAATCGGTTGCTTTTCCAAGGAAGCATATAAATTTATTGACAGATTAAAAGAAGCCGGTCAGGCCTACTGGCAGATTCTGCCATTAGGACCCACTAGCTATGGAGATTCTCCGTACCAGTCTTTTTCCACTTTTGCGGGTAATCCCTACTTTATTGATCCCGAGGATCTGGTGGCGAGGGGCTATGTGACCGCAGAGCAGTGCAATACCTATGACTTCGGCACGGATATCCATTCCGTGGATTACGGCAAAATCTATAAGAGCCGTTTCCGCCTGTTGAAGGAAGCGTTTGATAACAGCCATATTGAAGAAGATGCGAGATTTCAGGAGTTTGTACAGAAGAATGCATACTGGCTGGAGGATTATGCACTTTATATGGCCATCAAGGATGGTTTCCGCGGCATCTGCTGGGCAGCCTGGGAAGAGGATATCAAGCTGAGAACCCCGGCTGCCATGGACAAATATCGCAGAAAATATGCGAAAGAGATTATGTTTTACCAGTTCCAGCAGTATCTGTTCCAGGTACAGTGGGAGAAACTAAAGACCTATGCCAACGATAACGGCATCAAGATTATTGGGGATATTCCCATTTATGTGGCATTTGACAGCTCAGATGCCTGGGCGAATCCGGAGCTGTTCCAGTTCGATGAGAATTGTGAGCCGGTAGCAGTGGCGGGATGCCCTCCCGATGCGTTTTCCGCCACCGGACAGCTGTGGGGCAATCCTCTGTATAACTGGGAACATCACAAGGAGACCGGTTATGCCTGGTGGATGCAGCGGCTGGCAGCCTGCTTTGAACGCTATGATGTGGTACGTATCGATCATTTTCGTGGATTCGATGCTTATTATGCGATTCCCTATGGGGAACCCACTGCGGAGCACGGCCACTGGGAACATGGCCCGGGATATGATATTTTCCGTTCCATGAAGGAAAAATTGGGAGAAAAAGAAGTTATTGCAGAAGATCTTGGCTTTTTAACACCATCTGTGATAGAATTAGTGAAGAAATCCGGTTATCCAGGTATGAAAATTTTGCAGTTTGCATTTGATTCCCGTGAGGAAAGTGATTATCTGCCGCATAATTATACACATAATTGCGTGGTATATACGGGAACTCATGATAATGATACTGTGATGGGGTGGTATGACACCTTGAAGGGAGCTGACAAAAAGCTCTGTGACGACTATCTGCGTCTGAAAAATGCGGACGGAGAGCCGATTCCCAGAGAGCAGCTTCCCTGGGAATTTGTGCGTGCCGCAATGTCCAGCGTAGCGGATCTGGCGATCATTCCCATGCAGGATTATCTTGGACTGGGATCGGAGGCCCGCATCAACATTCCTTCCACACTGGGCATCAACTGGAAGTGGAGAATGGGGAACGGAGATTTTACAAAGGAGCTTGCAGGACGGATCCGCAGTATGACGAAGCTGTACGGCAGATAGGTCCGTAGGCTTGGAAAGGTTTGTGCTCCATGGAGGAAATCACGATCAAAGACATCGCAAGAATCTGCGGTGTCGGTGTCAGCACGGTATCCCGTGCCATAAATAACCACCCGGACATCAATCCTGAGACCAAGGAAATGATCATGCGGGTGATCAAAGAGAATAACTACGTACCCAACAACAGTGCCAGAAACCTGAAACGTCAGGATGCCAAGGCAATTGCAGTACTGGTCAAAGGTATTAACAACTCTTTCTTCAGCCAGATGATCAAGGTATTGGAAGAAGAGATCAAGGAAAAATCTTACGCCATGGTATTGCAGCATGTAGACTATGACGAGGACGAAGTGGAAGTGGCACTGAAGCTGGTCAAGGAAAAAAGACTTCGCGGCATTATCTTCCTCGGCGGTTATCTGGTGCACAGTGAGGAAAAGCTGGCACAGCTTCATGTGCCGTTTATCTTAAGTACCACGGGAATGCTACCCAAGGGCTTCAGCCGCAACACCTATTCCTCCGTAGCGGTGGATGATACCAAGGAAAGCTACAAGATGGTGGACTATCTGTGCAAGAACGGACATAAGGATATTGCAATCCTCTGTGCCCGCAAAACGGATGCTTCCATCGGTAAGCTGCGTCTGGAGGGCTATAAAAAGGCGTTGAAGGATAACGGAATAGAAGTAAGAGAAGAACTGATCCTGCCTATGAGGAGTGATTTGGAAGATTACTCCCTGGAGAATGGCTATATGGTGACAAAGGAATTCCTCGAGAAGCAGATTCCGTGCACGGCGATCTTCGCAATCTCCGATATGCTGGCGATCGGTGCTGGGAAAGCCTTGTCTGATGCCGGATACAAGGTGCCGGAGGATATTTCTCTGGCAGGCTTTGATGGTGTGGAAATCGGGAAATATGTTATCCCGTCCTTGACGACTTTAAAGCAGCCGGTGGACAGCATGGCGAGAGAGACGGCCCGGATCCTGTTCGACATCATTGGGAAAAAGGCGAAGCACCAGCACTGCGTGTTCGACGGAGAACTGGTGGTGCGGGATTCTACGATGCCGAGGACTTAAACTATGCAGATACATGGTTTTAACAAGACAACTTTATTAGATTATCCGGAACATATTGCAGCCACTGTTTTTACAGGGGGCTGCAATTTTCGCTGTCCGTTTTGTCACAACGGGGAACTGGTGCTGGATCCCGGCTGCCAGCCGCTCATTCCGGAGGAAGAAGTACTCTCTTACCTGAAAAAAAGGCAGGGGATTCTCCAGGGGGTCTGCGTCACCGGCGGAGAGCCGACTCTGCAAAAGGATCTGAAGGATTTTTTACGCAAGATCAAGGAACTCGGATATTCGATCAAGCTGGATACCAATGGCTATATGCCGGGGGTATTGTGGGAATTGTTGCAGGAGCACCTGATTGATTATGTGGCGATGGATATTAAGGCTTCCAGGGATAATTATGCTCGGGCGGCGGGACTGCCGCATATAGATATCTCCCGCATCGAGGAGAGTATCGGCGTCCTGAAAAGCAGTGGCATCCCCTATGAATTCCGCACTACCGTGGTAAAGGGAATTCATACCGTGGCGGAATTTGAGAAAATCGGTAAATGGATCGCGGGATGCCCTGCGTATTATCTTCAGAATTACGAAGAGAATGAAAACTGCCTGTACCGGATGATACAGACAGCGGAATGTGACGATGTGAAACCGGGCGGTGTAGATCCGTTCGGCGCATTTTCCAGAGAGGAACTGGAACAGATGGAGGAACTGGCCCGGAAATATGTGGGGAAAGTTATCCTGCGGGGCGTGGAATAGACGCTGTGCCTCCCAGCTACATAAGCTGTTGTATTTTTACAAACTCATCAAAGCGAGGTAAGGCCAGCGTGACTTTCCCGTATTCTTTGGAAATAATGACACCTTTTCTCTTTAAACGCTCACGATAGACAGAGAAAAGTTCAGATTTCATATCTAATCGCTCACGGAGAGCTTTTACCTGAGTCTCTCCGCTGAGAGACATTTCAGTTACGATTTTTTTATCCAGATCGGATAATTCCGACCATATTTTACTGTATACATATTCATCCAGATATTGGTCATATTCTGGCAAAATCTGTTCCAAAGTCTTTTTATCGCGATTTTCCCAGTAGAGATAACCAAGTACCTGAAAGGCAAAAGGATAGCCTTTGGTCAGTGAAGCCAGTTCTCCGGCAGCATCTATATCCAGAGAAAAGATATCCATATATTGTTTGCGGATAGCGGTATAATTGAGTGGCTCCAGGATTAATTTGGGTGCACGGTATAAAAAGGTCAGTACTTTATCATTTTGAAGATTATAAATATTTTCATATAATCCCGTCATCAGTAAAAAGATGGGATAGTCGTTTCGTAAAAAAATCTGAAAGGAGCTTGCAAAGATTCGGATATATTCGGAATTCGTCACTTCATCAACGCTGATCAGCAACCTTTTTTCACTTTTCTGGATATATTTCAACATGAGTTCCAGAGCGTTTTCGATATCCGTGACCGGAGCAGCGTTTTCAATGGATACTCCCAGACCAAAAGCAGAAAAGTCAAGTTTTGCATTAATGAACAGCGTGTGTAATTCGGGAATGCTGTAGATTTTTGCAGCAAGACTTTGCAGTAAATCTCTGGTAGGATTCAGTTCCACAACGATCCAGTCTTCTCTTTTTCGTAATTCCGAAGCAATATTTGTCATCATTACAGTCTTGCCAGAGCCACGGACACCGGTGATCATGTAGATCTGATTGGATGGAATCTCGGCACAAAAGCTTTCCAGAATTTGGTTTGTTTCCGTGAGACGGGAGATATATTGCAATGGTTTTTTTCCAAAAGATAACGTAAACGGATTGGCACTCATAATGAAAACCTCCTTTTCTTATATAAGTTTATATAACTTTTAAAATCTTATATAACTTTATATAAGTGTATATAACTTTGTAATTATTATATAA
>ENA-ORUQ01001961-ORUQ01001961.1-human-gut-metagenome-genome-assembly--contig:-NODE-1961-length-17701-cov-3.391647_pt1 | contig 17701 bp, 15 predicted proteins | sample MGYA00242081_ERZ509211 | MGnify/ENA primary metagenome ERZ509211 (study PRJEB26280, sample SAMEA2338785) | human gut metagenome | biome: human gut; feature: human-associated habitat; material: faeces...
GGCGCTATCCGTATTGGCTCGGTCTGGGGGATTCCAGAGGACGCAGAGAAACCAGCGGACGCGAGAATCAAGAACGGCAAGTATATCAAGAAGCCCGTCGAAAATGAAAAATGAGCCGCAGATCATATCAGCAACTCTAACTCGAAAATAGGACACGCTTTACCCCTCGCGGGTGCGAATGGGCTCGTAAATCTTTCGTCACGAATCTACCTAAATCGTCGATTCGACAGATTATAGCAGAGTCCTACAAAGGAGCAACGATTATGAACAAACAACAGCTTGCCAATAAAATCTGGGAATCCGCAAACAAAATGCGATCCAAGATCGAGGCTAACGAATATAAAGACTACATTCTTGGTTTCATCTTCTATAAGTTTCTCTCTGACAAAGAAGTAGATTTTCTAAAAAAGGACGGATATGAAGAAGCTGACCTTCAGGAACATGTACATGAGAACAACGAGGAACTTGTTGATTATTGTCAGCAACACCTTGGTTATTTTATCGCCTATGATAATCTTTTCTCGACATGGCTGGATAAGGGAAATAGCTTTACTGTTGACAATGTGAGAACTGCTCTTTCTGCATTCAATCGCTTGATCAGTGATACGCAGAAAAAGGTGTTCAGCAAAATTTTTAATACACTGGAAACTGGTCTGAGCAAACTTGGTGACAGCACCAGCAATCAAACCAAAGCTATCCGCGACTTGATTCAGCTGATCAAGGATATTCCTACCGATGGCAGGCAGGACTATGACGTTTTAGGCTTTATTTACGAATATTTGATCAGCAACTTTGCTGCAAATGCTGGGAAGAAGGCCGGTGAGTTTTATACGCCTCATGAAGTGTCTCAGCTTATGTCTGAGATTGTCGCAAATCACTTGAAGGATCGTGAGAAAATCGAAATATATGATCCTACGAGCGGTTCTGGCTCTCTTTTGATCACCATAGGCAAGAGTGCTGCCAAGTACCTGAAGAACAAAGACGGCATCATGTACTATGCGCAGGAGCTGAAGGAAAACACATACAATCTGACCCGTATGAATCTTGTTATGCGCGGCATCAATCCAGCCAATATCTTCACTCGCTGTGGCGATACATTGGAGCAGGACTGGCCTATGTACGATGATGTCACTCAGACGTATAACCCGTTGTATCTGGATGCTGTGGTTTCCAACCCACCGTATTCACAGCACTGGGATCCGTCTCACAAGGAAACTGATCCCCGCTATCGCTATGGCATGGCACCAAAAGGAAAAGCTGACTATGCCTTCCTGCTTCATGACCTGTACCATGTAAAACCAGACGGTATTATGACCATCGTCCTCCCTCATGGTGTTCTGTTCCGTGGTGATGCTGTTGGAGGCGCTGATGGGCTGGGTGAAGGAGAGGGGCGTATTCGCCGAAATCTGATCGAAAATAACAACATCGAAGCAATTATCGGACTGCCCGCAAATATTTTCTATGGCACGGGTATTCCCACCATCATTATGGTTTTACGGCAAAAACGTGAAGCTTCTGATGTGCTTTTTATCGACGCTTCCAAGGGATTCACCAAAGTTGGTAAGACCAACAAACTGATGGCATCGGATATCAAAAAGATTGTCGATGCGATTGCTGCCCGTCCTGAAAGTATTGAAAAATTTGCCAGACTGGTTTCCAAGGAAGAGATTCGCCGCAATGGATATAACCTGAATATTCCCCGTTATATCGATTCTTCCGAAGCGGCGGAAACTTGGGATATTTACGCCACCATGTTCGGCGGCATACCAAACCATGAAATTGACCTTCTGGAACAGTATTGGACTGCGTTCCCTCAGCTGAGAAGTGTTCTGTTTGCCGCCGATGAAACCCCGTATTCAAGATTGGCAGTTGGAAACATCAAAGAAGCCATCGAAGGCGGCGCCGATGTACAAGCGTTCATTGCAGCACACCAGTCAGCGTTCGCAGATTTTGATACATATCTGGACGCCGAGCTGATCGGGAAAATGATGAATCTGAATATCTCCAAAGCTGAGGATACTATTACCCAGGATATCTTCAGCCGTGTTGCGCCGCTTCCCCTGATCGACAAGTATCAGGCGTATCAACTGTTGGATGACAAGTGGAAAATAATTTCCACCGATCTTGAAATTATCCAGACGGAAGATTTTGCTGCCACAAAGCAGGTCGACCCGAATATGGTCATCAAAAAGAAAGGCGATAAGGAAGAAGAAGTACAGAACGGCTGGGTAGGCCATATCATTCCCTTTGATTTGGTGCAGACTACACTTCTTCGGGAAGATTATGATGCACTCAAGGCAAAAGAAGCCAGATTGGATGAAATTGCCGCTGAACTGACGGAGATCATAGATTCCATTGATGAGGGTGACCGCGGCGAGTTCTTGAATGATGACAATACTGCATTTGTGGCCAAAGAGTTTGCAGCAAAACTTGCGGAAATCTATGCAGATATCTCTTCCCCGGAATTGCTTGGTTTGCAGGGATATGCTGCATTGATAGATGCCAAAGCCGGAAAGGCGGCGAAACTGCAATATATCTTTGAGCATAAGGAAGTGAACTGGGCGTTTGTAGATGGAAATGCCCCGTATACCAAGGGCAAAGTCGCGGCTTATATGAAAACGCTGCGCGAGGCATATTCCTTCCCGGAAGATTCCTTTGAGGCGAAGATGGTCTGTGCTGATAAGCTGATGACGGAAGAAAAAGCCGTCAAAAAGGATGTCAAAGAAAAATCCTATGCGCTCCACATGAAAACCAAAGAAACCATCGAAGGGCTGTCCGATGAACAAGCCCTTGAGTTGCTGCGCCTGAAATGGATTGTTCCGCTGTGCGCATCTCTCCGTGCCATGCCGGATGCAATCATTGACACACTGGAAAAATCGGCACAGGCGTTGGCGGATAAGTATGCCGTGACCTATTTGGAATTGGATGAGCAGATTCAGAAATCCGAGGAAGCGCTTTCTTCCATGATCGATGAACTGACAGGTAATGAATACGACATGAAGGGATTGGCAGAGTTCAAAGCTCTGTTGCAGGGTGATGCAAATGAGTAAAACCGAAATGCCCTCTATTCGTTTTTACGGCTTTGATAATGATTGGGAACAGCGTAAGTTAGAAGATTACCTTACTGTTTCCGCCGAAAAAAACACTGGCAACATATATGGTAGGTCTGATGTTTTGTCCGTTTCAGGCGACTATGGAATAGTTAATCAGATTGAGTTTCAAGGTCGTTCTTTCGCTGGTGCATCAGTATCAAATTACGGTGTTGTTCAGACGGGTGATGTAGTATATACAAAGTCGCCTCTTAACTCTAATCCATATGGAATAATCAAGACAAACAAAGGTAAACCAGGCATTGTTTCTACTTTGTATGCCGTTTATCATCCGAAGGAAAATGCTTTTTCGGACTTCATTCAAGTGTATTTTGAGCAGCACGCACGAATGAATAACTATATGCATCCATTGGTCAATAAGGGTGCAAAGAATGATATGAAAGTATCCGCTGAGAACGCCTTGACAGGTCCGGTATGTTTTCCTTCCCGCATTGAGCAGGAAAGTATTTCAGCGTTCTTTTCAGTCCTCGACAACCTTATCACCCTTCATCAGCGTAAGTTTGAAAAGTTGACGAATGTCAAAAAATCGATGCTTGAAAAAATGTTCCCTCGAAATGGCAGCTGCTATCCCGAAATTCGTTTCAAGGGATTTACTGACCCTTGGGAACAGCGTAAGTTCTCCGAGATAACTTTTCTGTCGGGAGAAAAGAATAGAGAAAACCTGCCGTTGGAGAGTTATTCAATAACCAACGAGAGCGGATTTGTGCCGCAAGACGAGAAGTTTGGAAATGGTGGCACTATGCGAGAAGCTGATAAAAGAATGTACTATATCGTTTCTCCAAACTCGTTTGCCTACAATCCGGCAAGAATAAATGTTGGCTCAATTGGATATCAAAACACCGGGAAAAATGTCATAGTTAGCTCACTTTACGAGATTTTTAAGACTTCCGATGATGTTGATGACAGACTTCTGTGGCACTGGTTCAAGTCGCCTGATTTTCAAAAGCTGATTTGGCAGTTGCAAGAGGGCGGTGTTCGACTTTACTTCTATTATGACAAACTCTGTATGGGCGAGGTATCTCTCCCATCACTTGAGGAACAACGCAAAATTGGAAAGTTTTTTGATACTCTCGACAACCTTATCACCCTTCATCAGCGTGAGTTGGAACAGCTCCAAAGCATCAAAAAAGCACTGCTTGAAAAAATGTTTGTCTGATACAGGAGGCAAGCTATGGTATTTGAACAGGAAGCCGCCTTTGAAACGGCGCTCATTAATTTACTGACAGAAAAATATGGCTGGGAGCCGGAAATTCTGCGCTATAAAAAAGAAGAAGATCTGATCCAAAACTGGAAATAGATCCTCTTTGAAAACAACCGGGATGTGGACCGGCTGAACGATGTTCCGCTGACCGACGGCGAAATGCAGCAGATTCTTGACCAGATTACCCGTCTGCGCACGCCGCTGAAACTCAACGGTTTTATCAATGGTAAAACCGTTGCTGTCAAACGCGACAATCCCGCAGATGAACTGCACTTCGGGAAAGAAGTCAGTCTGAAAATCTATGACCGTCAGGAAATTGCCGCCGGTCAGAGCCGCTATCAGATTGCCGAACAGCCGGTATTCAAGGCAAGGAACTCTGTTCTGCCCAACCGCCGTGGTGATTTCATGCTGTTGATCAACGGTGTGCCGCTGATTCACTGTGAACTGAAGCGCAGCGGTGTGGATGTCAGCCAAGCCTACAACCAGATTGAAAAATATGCACATGAGGGAGTTTTCTCTGGATTGTTTGCTCTCGTGCAGATTTTTATTGCTATGCAGCCGGATGAAACAGTCTATTTTTCAAATCCCGGTCCGGACGGAAAGTTCAACAAAGATTTTTACTTTCACTGGGCTGACGTCAACAATGAGCCGTTGAACAACTGGAAGGACATTGCACAGTATCTGCTTTCTATCCCTATGGCACACCAGCTGATCGGCTTCTATACCGTTGCCGACGATACCGACGGTATTTTGAAGGTTATGCGCAGCTATCAGTATTATGCGACTTCTCGTATTACCAGCCGCGTTGCTATGCGCCGATGGGCTGATAGGGATCAGATGGGCGGCTACATCTGGCACACCACCGGTTCCGGAAAAACACTGACCAGCTTCAAATCGGCTCAGTTGATTGCAGCTTCCAAGGATGCCGACAAGGTTGTATTCCTGATGGACAGAGTTGAACTTGGCACGCAGTCCCTGTTGGATTATCGCGGGTTTGCCGACGATACAGACTCTGTGCAAGCTACAGAAAACACGGATATTCTCGTAGCAAAACTGCGGAGCGATGATCCCGCAAACACGTTGATTGTCACATCTATTCAGAAAATGAGCCGTGTGGAAGAAGAAAATGGCTTCAATGCGCACGACATCGAACTGATTCAAAATAAACGGGTTGTATTTATCATTGATGAAGCTCATCGTGATGTGTTTGGCGAAATGCTGCGGACTATTAAAGAGACTTTCCCGAACGCCATGTTTTTTGGCTTTACCGGCACGCCGATCCACGATGAAAATCAGAAGAAAATGAGCACTACTTCGGATGTGTTTGGCAATGAGCTGCACAGGTACAGCATTGCGGACGGCATCCGCGATAAGAATGTTCTGGGTTTTGATCCATACATGGTGCCAACATACAAAGATCGTGATCTTCGGAAAGCGGTTGCACTTGAAAGAGCTAAGGCAACTACTGAGGCAGAAGCGTTGGCAGACCCTAAAAAGAAAAAAGTCTATCTGCATTATATGGATCACACAAAAGTACCGATGGCTGGATATGTTCAGGCAGATGGTAGCTATTTGAAAGGCATTGAAGATTATCTGCCTGTTTCTCAGTACGAACGCGAAGAGCATCAGTGTGCCGTAGTTGATGATATTTTGGAAAACTGGACAACCCTAAGCCACGACAGCAAGTTTCATGCGATTTTTGCTACCAGTAGCATTCCAGAGGCAATCCAGTATTATAAACTGTTTAAAGCAAAGGGCAATCTGAAGATTACCGCTTTGTTTGACCCCAGTATTGATAACAATGGTAATGGGCTTTTTAAAGAAGAGGGCATTGTTGAAATCATCGAAGATTACAATGCCAGATACGGTATGAAGTTCCAGATGGCGACTTATGCAGCCTTCAAAAAGGACATTTCCTATCGTCTGGCGCACAAAGAACAGTACAAAGGAATTGAACATACTTCCGACCAGCAAATTGATCTACTGATCGTTGTCGATCAGATGCTGACTGGTTTTGACTCCAAATGGATCAACACGCTATATTTGGATAAGATTTTGGTTTACGAAAAGTTAATTCAGGCATTCTCACGTACCAATCGTCTCTATGGTCCGGAGAAGCCCTTTGGCACGATTCGTTATTATCGTAAACCGTATACAATGCAGAGAAACACTGAAGAAGCGTTCAAACTGTATTCCGGTGATAGACCTCTTGGCCTATTTGCCGACAAGCTGGAACACAACCTCGAAAAAATGAATGCGTTGTACGATGATATTGGGAGCATCTTCCGTTCTGCTGGAATTGAGAACTTCGAAAAACTTCCGGTTGATCATACGGAGCGCGGACAATTTGCTAAATTATTCAAGCAGCTTAACAGCTATCTCGAGGCTGCGAAGATACAGGGCTTCACTTGGAATAAGCTGTCCTATGAATTTAAGAACGTTGGCAGAAAAGTGATCATAAATCTGCACCTCGATGAAACCACCTACTTGATTCTTGCTTTGCGTTATAAGGAACTATTCTCTGGTGGTAGCGGAGGGACCGGTGTTGAAGATGTGCCGTATGAAATCGACTCCTACCTGACGGAAATCAATACTGGTGTAATTGATGCCAGCTATATGAACTCCCGGTTCAAAAAGTACATTAAGGCGTTGCAGGATGGCACAGAAACTGCCGCTGTGCTAGATGAACTTCACAAGTCGTTTGCAACGCTCACGCAAGAGGAACAAAAATACGCAAACATCTTCCTCCATGATGTCCAGAACGGTGATGTGGTAGTTGACGAAGGAAGAACGCTCCGTGATTACATTACAGAATATATGACCAGTGCCAAAAATGACCAGATCCACCGTTTTGCCACCGCCATCGGAGTTGATGAAACGATACTGCGTAGCTTTATGCAGTTGAAAATCACGGAAGCCAATATCAATGAGTTTGGTAAATTTGACACATTGAAGGCAACCGTGGATACGGAAAAGGCGAAAACCTTCCTTGAAATGATAGAGGGTAAGCCTATCAAGAAATTCCAGATCAACATGAAGATTGACCAAATGTTGAGAAGATTTATTCTTGAAGGCGGATTTGATATTACATGATTCGTAAAAGGAGTAGTGATATGAAAAGAAAAGAGAATTTAAATCGCGATACAGATACAACATTGAAACTGCATTTCTATATCATGTCGCTGTGGCTCCTGTTTGTTTTGTTATTCTTGCTTACTGTCGACATTCCAATAAGCTTTTCAAAAGACGCTCATTTTATAGGTGTTATGCCGTTATTAAAACGGAATTGGTTTGCATTTATTTCTTTGCTACTGGCACTACTTGGAATTGTTTTTGCCTCTATGGAAAGGCGAAAGTGGGCTGGTGTTTCAAATCCGCCATATGAAATTTTATCAGTTAAAAACGAAAATTACGAATATTTAACATTTCTTACCACCTACATAATTCCGTTGATTTGCATAGATTTGACTAAAGTTCGTTATGTTATTGTTCTTGGAGTGCTACTGGTACTAATTGGTTTTATTTTTATTCGAATGGACTTATACTATGGAAACCCGACACTTGCTCTCATGGGTTATAGACTATATCGTGCAGAGATAAAGGGATGTGAGGCTCCTGATGGGATAATTCTAATATCCAGAGACCGCTTAAATAAAGCATCGTCCATAAAATGGATTCCAATAGATGAATACGTTTGGATCGCAAAGGAGATTAAAAATGACATCTGAAGAACTAAAAAATGCGGCTGTTTCCGTTCTGGAAAAACCATACCACACTCAGCTATACCTCATTCTAAAAGTTGGAGATGAGCTGATTATGCGTTTGGCTGATATCGAAGATGAGAATACCGCCTCTGAGATTCAGCGTATGTTTGTTGGATTTGTAAACAATACCATAATATCCAATGATAATATAATTATTCGTAGCCTATCTGTTGCCGATGAGTTGCCGAATGCAATATATGAATATGACTATGAAAGCTACCCAGAGGAACTTGGTGTATTCAAGAAGTTTTCCATAGAAACAGCAGTTAAATCAGAAAAATTTAACTTTAAGACCGATAATTTAAGTCAATTGTTTGGCTACATAATTTATCTCGGATCTATGGAAAACGGCATCGTCCTGTTTAAAAAACACTATTCGATCTCATTGATAAAAAGAGACAGTTTTTTGCTTGGCGCTATTAAAAGTGCAGAGCGCTTTGAAAAACTTCCCGGTGAAGATATCATTCGCTTAAATGATAGTATTCAACTTGTGCGTATAAATGAAGTCATTTTTGTGCTTGACCTAAAAATGCTTGAGCGCAATATGGGGTTTTCTGCTTTGATTCAAAAAGCAGCGAGTGAAACAGTTGAGGCAATTCAGACATTAGAAATTTTAGATGATATTCAAGTGTTAAAAGATGCCCTCTGCGAACCTGCTTTTTCTCGAAAGTTATCTAGGGTTAAAAAATCCTCTCCCATTTTCAAGTTGGGTATTACTAAAGAGGCAATTATTGAGTTTACCAAAACAACACCGGAGCTTGCGGGAAAATTCAAATACAGTGATGATGGGAACAAAATCCGATTAGATACCAAAAAATCCAAAGATGCATTTTTAAAATTAATGAATGACTCTTTTTTGCGTTCTGAGTTGACGAAACAATACTATGAAGCATCAACTAAAGATAACATTACGCAAGCTTCGAATTAAAAAATGATTTCTTTTTATATGTTCACACAAAAGTTTCAAAATCCGGGTTGACATCTGTTCGGATTTTGATTATACTATATTTAACCCGAATTGGAGGTTGAACAGCATGAAACAACTGGGTATGCGCCTTCGCGCGTTGCGGGAAGGCATAGGTTTATCTCAATCAAAATTTGCCGATGTGATCGGCTCTACGCAGTCCAGCATCAACCGCTATGAAAACGGTCAGGCAACGCCGACTGTTGAGCTTCTGCGCAAGTATGCGGACTATTTTGACGTTTCAATGGACTATATTTTTGCCCGCTGCGATGATCCGCATGGCAAGCTGTATGAAGCGAAACCTCCGGTTGACGCGAACAATCCTGAACTTAGGAAGTTTGTTGAGATGTGCTTCGATCCGGAATCACCGATGAACGAAAAGCTGAAAGAGGCAATGCTGAAAATGCTTGGGGAGGCGAAGACATGAGCAGTGAATTAACCCATAATCCGGGACAGTTTGACGAGGTTATCCATATCATCGACAGCGCCCGCAGCCGCGCCATGAAAGCAGTCAATGCAGAGCTTATTCAGATGTATTGGAGCGTCGGTGCGTATTTGTCTGAGCTTTGTTCTGCATCAAGCTTTGGCGATAAGATCATTGACGAAGTTGCCGCATATATTGCGCAAAAGAACCCCGGCGTCAAAGGTTTCAATCGTCGCGGTCTCTATCGTATGAAGCAATTCTACGAGACTTACAAGGACGATGAATTTGTGACACCACTGGTGACACAAATCAGCTGGACAAACCATCTGCTTATTATGTCTGGCTCCAAGACGGCAGATGAACGGCATTTTTACATGGCGCTCTGTGCGAAGGAACATTATTCCAAACGCGAGTTGGAGCGCCAGATCGACACATCGTACTATGAGCGTTCGATGATTTCCGCTAAGAAACCGGTTTCTGAATCCGTTTCACATGATGTGCGTGAAAGCATCCTCGACACTTATGTGCTTGAGTTTCTGGACTTGCCGGAGCAATTTTCTGAAAAGAATCTCCGTAAAGCAATCATCGAGAATTTGAAGCAGTTTATACTCGAATTTGGTCGGGACTTTACCTTTATCGGGGAAGAGTACCGCGTTCAGGTCGGCAATACAGATTTCTTCATTGACTTGCTGTTTTATAACCGTGCGCTTTCCTGCCTTGTCCCGATTGAACTGAAAATCGGAAAATTCAAGCCGGAACACATCGGGCAGATCAATTTTTATCTCGAAGCACTTGACCGCGATATGAAGAAGCCAAATGAAAATCCAAGCGTAGGTGTTATCCTTTGCGCCAGCAAGGACGACGCAGTTGTCGAATATGCTTTAAGCCGCAGTATGTCGCCCACACTCGTTGCATATTATCGGCTTTGTCTTCCCGACAAGACGCTTCTACAAAACAAGCTGCGTGAACTGACAGAGCTTGCGTTGGAAAGTGGCGAAGGCAACGAGGGTGATGAAGAATGAACGCTGTTATCTACGCCCGCTATTCCTCAGACAGCCAGCGCGAAGAATCCATTGAAGGTCAGCTCCGTGAGTGCCGGGAATATGCTGAACGCAACAATATGACCATCGTTGGAACGTATATTGACCGGGCATTATCTGCAAAAACAGCAGATCGACCGGAGTTCCAGCACATGATCAAGGACAGCGCAAAAGAGTTGTTCGAGATTGTGCTTGTATGGAAGCTCGACCGTTTTTCCCGCGACCGTTACGACAGCGCTCACTATAAGCACATTCTGAAAAAGAACGGCGTAAAGGTTATTTCTGCGAAAGAGCATATCTCCGAAGGCCCGGAGGGTATTATTCTGGAAGCAATGCTGGAGGGCTATGCTGAGTTCTATTCTGCTGAGTTATCGGAGAAGATCCATCGTGGGCAGAAAGAGAATGCATTGAAAGGAAAAAACAACGGCGGTGGCGTTCCGCTCGGCTATCTGTTGGACAAGAAAGCGCAGAAGCTTGCGATTGATCCTACGACTGCGCCATTAGTGGTTGAGGTATTTGAGAAGTATGCTGACGGCAAATCGGTTCGTTCTATTGTGGAAGATTTCAATGTCCGTGGACTCAGAACGAAAAAGGGACAGCCGTTCAATATCAATAGTTTCAGCTCTCTGCTGAAAAACCGCAAATACATTGGCGAGTATCGCTATCAGAATGTTGTAATTGAGGGCGGCGTTCCTGCTATCGTTCCGGAAGACCTGTTCAACCGTGTGCAGGAACGCATGGAGAAGAACCGCCATGCTCCCGCAATGGCAAAAGCAAAAGAGGACTATCTGCTGACAACAAAGCTGTTCTGCGGCAAATGTGAGCGCATGATGGTTGGTGAAAGCGGCAAGAGCCATACCGGCGCTATGCACTATTATTACAAATGCAGCGGTGCGAAGCGCCTGAAGGATTGCGACAAGAAGGCTGTTCGCAAAGACTGGATTGAACGTGTTGTTGTCCGCCTGACCATGCAGCGCGTCATGGATGAAGAAAAGATCAACAGGCTCATTGACGCAATTCTTGTTATGCAGGAGCAGGAAGACACAACAACCCCTGCGCTTCGCTCACAGCTTGCGGAAACCGAGTCCTCCATTGGAAACATTCTGAAAGCAATCGAGCAGGGCATTTTCACGCCGTCCACCAAACAGCGGCTTGATGAGCCGGAAGCACGAAAAGAAGAAATCCTTGTGAATATCCAGATTGCTGAACTGCAAAAGCCAAAGCTGACCCGCGAACAGATGGCGGCATGGTTTGAGCAGTTCCGTCATGGCGATCCAGCAAACCGTGAGTTTCAGAAACGCCGGATTGATACATTTGTAAACGCTGTGTATGTGTTCGATGATAAACTGGTCTTGACCTACAACTATCAACATGGGACGCAGACAATTTCGCTTGACGAGATCGAATCGGCGCTGAGTTCGGATTTTGATGGGGCTACTCCACCAAGCAGGTATCGGACGAACACCTATTTCTTCAGCGGCGGCTTTGCCGCAAAGTGTTCGCTCTGATCCACAACAGAAAAGCGCCGTCTTGGAAGTGATTCCGAGACGGCGCTTTTCTACTATAATATCGATTCGTGCATATCTGTGAACTTGCGTCTGGAGCACGAAAATGGTATAATTACAATATAGTTGTGATTATGCTTGATAAATCCTTATAATGCCAGCAGGTTTTGGAACGCCTGTGCATAGATGCGGCGCAGCCTCTCAATGTTGTCCAAGGCGATATATTCGTCCGCTTGATGCTCCCGGGATTCCTCGCCGGGAAACACAGGCCCGAAAGCGATAATGTTCTCCATGGCCTTTGCATAGGTTCCGCTGCCGATGGCAAGCGGCGCGGAAAGTCTCTCGTCTCCTGCCGATAGGCCGCCAGAAGGCTTTGCATGACGGGGCCGTTTTTGTCCTGATAAACGCTTTTTTCCGGGTGGATGGGCGCAAGGGTGAACCCGTAGGGCTCCACTGCGCGGCGCACCGTTTCGGCAATATGATCGGCGGCAGCGGTTTCCGGATGGCGGATATCGACAGAAAGCCGGATGAGGCCGTCCTCCACCCTCAGAAGTCCCACATTCATAGACAGCGGCCCGCTATCGGGAGAGGTCATGGCAATGCCCAGCTTTTTACCATACACGTCGCTGCCAAACAGCGCCCGATATGCCGCAGCCGTACAGCCCGTCGGCGTTCTTTGTATGAAAGCCCATACGTTGGCAAAGGGAAAGCGTGTAATCCAGCGCTTGGGCCACGCCGTTTCCGAAGGGCTTTTCCTGATCCCGCCGGGCCACCGATTCAATGGCCAGCAGCTCCTGCAAAGACTTCAGCAGTTCTTCTATGTTGATTCGCTCCTTTATGATCACCACGCGCCGGGATAGCCCAACGTTACAGCTGCATTTTCCGCTCCGGCACGCATGCAGGCCGGGATCGACTCCTTTTTCAGCCACGCCATCAGGAATCCGGCAATAAAGCTGTCCCCCGCGCCCATGGTATCCACCACGGAGCACGGAACGATCTGGCCCGGATAGAAGCTTTCGCCGTCATAGGCAAGGCTCCCTTTTCCGCCTCGGGTGGCCACCACGATCTGGGGGCCCAGCGCCGCTATCTCCAGAATCCGCGCCTTGAGGCTTTCCTCATCGGAGGCGTCATCTGAGAAAAACGCCACGTTCACATGGGGCAGCGCGATCCTGCCCGCCTCATCCAGCGGGCGCTCGGCCCCGTCAAAGGCCACGGGGATCCCCATAGCGCGAACGTCGGCCAGTTGACTTTCCGTATGCCCCCACAGTCCGGTGACCAGCAGATTGTATCCCTTGAGGAAGTCGAAATCCGCCTGCCGGAGTCTGAAATCCGCCATGACGCCCTCATCATAATCGCCGAATACCCGCTCACCATTGATGCGCTCTACATGGGTGAAGGCAGTTTTGCCGGGCAGAATCTGCACATGGCTGACGTCTACGCCCTTCTCTTGCAGCGCGGCGCACATCTGTTTTCCAAAATCATCCGTACCCACCGCGCCCAGATAGGCGGACTGGCCGCCCAAACGCCTTACATACACCGAAACATTGACCGGATTTCCGCCGGGAAAGCTCTCGCCGGTGTTGTCATAATAATCCACACAGTTGTCGCCTGCGCACGCAATTTTTATCATAATAACTCCTTTGCTCTTTGCAGCGCCAGTCCTGCGGCGCCGGTAGGATTGTCCATATAGTGAGTCACCAGCTCCAGCGTGGCGCGGCCGTCATAGCCCGCCTGCCGGAAGTCGCTGACAATCTGTTTCAGGTTCAATACACCGTCTCCGGGGATCAGATGGGTTTCCGTCACGCCATCGCAGTCCACCAGATGCAAATGGGCCATTCTGCTTCCCAGATGGCGGTAATAGTCCACCGGGTCCTCGCCCTGCAATACCGGCGGCACCACATCGCACATCCCCATCAGCCACGGCGAGTCCACCGCCTCCAGCAGCTCCTTGAGCTCATGAAGCCGTGTGCAGGTGTTGCTCTCCAGAGGGGACAGCGTTTCCAGCAGAAGGACAACATGCTCCCGTTCGGCAGCGCGGGCAAGATGCTTCACAGAGCGGCGTAATTCCGCCGGGCACTCGCCGCCGTGTCCCACGGAAATCAGCATCTGCCCGGCGCCGATCAGCCCGGCGGCACGGACAGACACCTCCAGATACGCCATACAATTGCGCCACTGCTTTTCCGTCCCCAGCATATAGTTATAGGGATAGGCATTGTGCTCCGGCGTATAGACAGGCACGGGAATGCCGTAATGCTCCTGCAAGCGGCGGATCTCCCGATAGTCCTCTATCACATCCGGGGCAAAGGCGTGGGGATAGCCGCCCCAAAGCTCTATGTAATCATACCCCAGTTGCGCAGCGTCTGTAAAGCATTTTTCCAGCGGCAGACGCTGATAACCGCTGGTAAACATCCCAAATTTCATAAGCAAACCTCTGAAAAAAAGGGCGGGGGAACCCGCCCTTTTTCACTTAATATGCTAACTTCCGGTAGTACCGGCGAATGGCCATGTCGTGGCCGCTGATGGCTTCCACATGGGCGTCGATGCGATTGGTTACCGCGTGCATAATGGCATAGCACATCCGTCCGCGGTACTTCTCATCGATACCCTCCAGCGGATAATCATGGGTGTCGATAATGGTGAAGTTCTCGCAAATCTGCGGCAGGAACTTCGCCACACGCAGGCCCAGGGGCCGCTGGGCATCCTCGCCCACAAAGACCGTGACCGGCGTATCCTTGTCCACGATTTCCAGCATACCGTGGAAGAACTCGGCACTGTGGATGGACTTCGTCCGAATCCAGTGCATCTCTTCCCAGTAGCACATGGCGTAGGAATAGGTGGCACCATACAGGCAGCCGGCGCCCACGAAGTAGTGGAGCTTGTCCTCCAGATGCTTGCGGGCAAAGTCCTCCGCAAAGGGATCGGCAATCTTCTCAATCTCCACCAGATCCTTGGCCAGATAGGCGTCCATCTGGGCATAATAGGCGTCATAGTCGGGGAAGTTGCCCTGACGGCGCAGGAAGCAGTCCGCCACCATAAAGAACTTCAGCTGTTCATTGCCCTTGTAGCTGATGCAGTAATCCACCAGAGTGGCCAGCTCAGCATCCGGCTTGTCAATGAACCCCAGCACCTTTGCGCCGTGGCTCTGGGCCAGACGAACCGCATCCACGATCTCCGTGGTGGTGCCGGTCACAGAGGAGAGAACCACAAGGGTTCCCGCGCCCACACGCTTATCGCCTGTGGTGCAATACTCTGCGGCGTTGGTGGCGAAGGTATCCATGTCAGTGTGCTCCTTGAGATAGCATACCACCTGCATACAGCTGGCCCATGTGCCGCCGATGCCCAGCCAGCAGAGGTTTTTCACGCCCTCTGCCAGCAGACGGTCGATCAGCTCTTCGATTTGCGGTCGCAATGCCAAAGCACCGTTTACGCTGTCGATTTGTTTTTGTTCATCAAACTTAACCAAGGATATCCCTCCATTTTTGCAGCGATGGATTAACCCACCTTCAGCATCTGATAGTGTTTATCGTAGATGGTCAGCGCGTCGCCCACGTCCTTCTGGAAGAAGACGTTGGTCTTGTAATCGAAATTAAAGGCGGGAGCGTTGTGGTTTTTCCGCAGCCGGACGGCCCCAGTAATGTCAGAAATTCGCCTTCATGAATTTCAAGATTCATGTCTTTTACCACGTGGTTGTTGCCATACCATTTTTCCACATGGCGCAGCGATACGATGGAATCGGACAAGTGGCCCACCTCTCAACCTTTTTTCGTTGTGTTGCCCTGATGTGATAAGTATAGTATCAACTTATACCAATTACAAGATGATAATCGGTTTTTGCGGCAAAAAACGTGGATTCTATGTTTCGGCTAAAATCAGCCCTGGCAATTTTGGTTAAAATAACAACAAATGGTAAAAATACAGGCGGATAACGCATTTTATCCGCCTGTATTGATAGTTGTAATATTAAAAGTTATACCAATTATGGATTTGTGTGACGGAAGTGGACGACAAACTCCGCCTTATCGTTGCGCACATAGCTGCGGGAAAACTCCATTACCGCCTGCTCCGGCGGCACGTCCATGTGCTTGGCCAGCATAGGCGGCAGCCGGGTGATGCGCAGCGTCTGATGTCCCTCTCCCAGCACGATGCTGTTCCACTGATAGATGTCATAGATGGAGAACAGCTTTATATCCACCTCCTCCAGACCGGGCACCACACTGTAGGGAATGTAAAGCTCCTCCAGCGCCACCGGCTCGCCCGCCGTATTTTCTACCCGGCGAATAAACCAGATGGTGCTCTCGGGGGAAATCTCCAGCAGGCGGGCATAATAGGGGCCTGCCTGACGCAGCGTCTTGCTGAGAATCCGTGTGGCGGTGTTTCCGCCGCTCTGGCGCATGGTGTTGTGAAAACCGTCCAGCGTATCCATATTCCGCTTGGCCTTGGGCCCAGCTACAAAAACCCCTTTTCCCTGCACGCTTTTCAAAAGTCCCTCAAACTCCAGCGCCGCCAGCGCACTGCGAACGGACACCCGGTTGAGCCCATAGGTCTCCATCAGCTGATTTTCCGAGGGTATGGCTGTGCCGGGCAAGTATTCTTCTTCTTCGATCTTACTGCGGATCACCTCGCGCAGCTGGATATAAAGCGGGGATTCATAGCTGATTTCACGCATGATCGGATGCCTCGCTTTCTCCGCGGTGGAGAACGCTGACCAGCTCCACCTTGTCCGCTCTTGCCACGGTGCGGCAATATTCCACAGGAACGCCCTCCTGCGTTTGCGTGATGCTGACGATCCAGAACACAGGATCCCCGGCGGCGATGCCGAGATGAACGGCCTCCTCCTCTGCGGCTGTGGTGATGCTGGCCTTCTCTTCGCCGTGATCCAGATCCAGGCCGTACCCCTCCCGCAGCACCGAAAAGAGGGAGCCGGTCACCAGATCATGCTCCTCCAGGCCGGGGGCCAGCGCGGCGGGAATATAGGCCGTTTCGATAAGGGTGGGCTGGCCGTTGAGAATGCGCAGGCGGGAGATTCGATAGGCATTTTCTCCCAGCACCAGATGGAGCCGCCGGGAAAGCTGCTTGTCGCACTCCACCTGCGACATGGACAGTAGCCTCGTTTCCGGCCGCAGGCCGCAATCGGCGGCGTATTCCGAAAATCCCTGCAAATCCTGTAGGATACGGCGAAATCTGTGCGCAATACGGGTCCCGCTGCCCTGAACGGCGTACACAATCCCCTGCTCCGTCAGGGCGGCAATGGCGCTGCGCAGGGTGCAACGATTAACCCCCCACATCTGGCACATTTCACGCTCCGGCGGAAGCTTATCGTCAGCGGAAAGTTTATTCTCCAATATATACGCCATGATTTGCTCCAGCGCCTGTTCACGCGGGCGCGGCACGGTCATCTGCATAGTCCACCTCCGGATTGGTATAAAATATCCGCCTACATACTACAACATTTTTGGCAGCTTTACAACCACAGAAATGCAAAAACGCTCGCCGTATCGGCAAGCGCTTCGGCAAGATTTTTCCATACGCTTTCCCATTCCCGCTGTGCAAAGAACGGCCGGAGCTTCCTCCGGCCGTTCTTTTGGGTGCTGCTCTATGTGTGCGGGAAAAGCATACCCGCCTGATGACAACCGATAACCGGATTTAAAAGCCTGCGCCCGCTAAGGCGACTCGGTCCAGCTCGATGTCGATGG
>ENA-ORUQ01001965-ORUQ01001965.1-human-gut-metagenome-genome-assembly--contig:-NODE-1965-length-17680-cov-3.493163_pt1 | contig 17680 bp, 13 predicted proteins | sample MGYA00242081_ERZ509211 | MGnify/ENA primary metagenome ERZ509211 (study PRJEB26280, sample SAMEA2338785) | human gut metagenome | biome: human gut; feature: human-associated habitat; material: faeces...
GTGGGCGACGGCCAGCACGGCACCGCCCGCTGGGCTACACCGGCGGAGGTGCGGAAAACCTTCCGCTTCGTGCCCTTCCAGCCCGCGCTGTGGCGGAAGGGGGAGCAGCTTCCTGACGCGCAGGGGCTGGTGCTGGGCTGTGTGGGAAAGATCCCGGCCCCACCGGAGTTCTCTTTGCTTGGGAAGACCGTCCATCCGCTCATCCCAGAGAAGCTGTGGAAGCACGGTGGGATCCGGGCCCTGGTGGACTGTGACGACATCCATTGCCTCATGATCGGCGCCTCCGGCGTTGGCAAGACTGCCTACTTCCTATACCCCAATTTGGAATACGCCTGCGCCAGCGGCATGAGCTTCTTCGCCAGTGATACGAAGGGAGATCTGGCCCGAAACTACGGGGCCATCGCCCGGGACTGCTATGGCTATCAGGTGGCGGTGGTGGATCTTCGGAACCCCACCCGCTCAGATGGCTACAACCTGCTCACGCTCATCAACCACTACATGGATGTATGCCGGAGAGAGCCCGCCAATCTGGCAGCTCGGGCCAAATCGGAGAAGTATGCTAAGATTCTCTCAAAGATTATCATCAACCCAGACGGGGAGAACTTCGCACAAAATCAATATTTTTATGACGCGGCGGAGGGCGTGCTCACTGCCGTGATTCTGCTATTGGCGGAATATCTGCCGCCGAAAAGGATCCACGGAAAGCTGCAGGAGCGCCGGCACATTGTGTCCGTGTTCAAGCTGGTGCAGGAGCTGCTGGCTCCCAGCATTTTGCCAGGCAAGAACGAGTTCCAGCTCCTCATGGACCGCCTGCCGGAGGAGCACAAGGCCAAGTGGTTCTCCGGCTCCGCCCTCACCGCCGCCGAGCAGTCCATGGCCTCTGTCATGTCCACCGTCCTCTCCCGGCTCAACACCTTCCTGGACTCGGAGCTGGAGCAGGTGCTGTGCTTTGACAGCGCCATGGACGCCGAGAGCTTTGCCGCGAAGAAGTCCGCCATCTTCCTCATCCTCCCGGAGGAGGATACGACCAAGAACTTCATGGCGGGGCTGATGATCCAGACTCTGAGCCGGGAGTTGTTCTCCGTGGCGGATGAGCACGACGGGAAGCTGCCCAGCCGGGTGGTGTTTTTCTGTGATGAGCTAGGTACCATGCCCGCCTTCGACATCCTGCCCCTATTCTCCGCCGGCCGCTCCCGGCGGCTGACCCTGGTGCCCATCATCCAGAGCCTGGCCCAGTTGGAGAAGAACTACGGCAAGGAAGGGGCAGAGATTCTGACGGATAACTGCCAGGACACCATCTTCGGCGGCTTCGCACCCAACAGCCAGACCGCCGAGGTGCTGTCCAAGGCCCTGGGCAGCCGCACCGTGATGAGCGGTTCCATCTCCCGGGGAAAGAACGATAGCAGCCAGAGTCTCCAGATGATTGAGCGGCCTCTTATGACCCCGGATGAGCTCAAGTCCATCCCGAAGGGACACTTTATCGTCATGAAAACTGGCACTCATCCCATGCGGACCCGCCTGCGGCTGTTTCTGGAGTGGGGGATCACCTTCGGGGAGACCTACCAGGTACCCCAGCGGGCCGCCCGGAAGGTCTACTACGCCAACAAGGCGGAACTGACCAACGCCATCTACCAGGCGTTTCCCATCCGGACAGGGACAGTCAATTATCATATGGGGAAGGCGCAGAAATAGAAGTGAGCTATTTTAATGAGATCTACAATGACCCGGAGCTGAGTGCTAGGGCCAAACAGGTGCTGGTCTACCTACACGACCGAGCAAACAAAGACGGCGAGAGCTGGTACGCCATCAACACCATGGCAAAAGATCTAAGCCTTTCCCGCTCAACGATAAAACGGGCCCTGGCGGAGCTGACCCGCCAGGGCCGGGTGGAGAAACAGGCAAGATTCCGGGAGACCGGGGGATGTACTTCCAATCGTTATCGAATACAGTAAAGTGGCACTTATCGCTTCATACCCTTAGCTTCGCATAACTTGATTTGTTGTGCAACTTTTATTTTTCTAACAAGCCCTAAATGCACGTCTGCGAATATACACGCAAAAATCGGGGGATAAACTCCCAAGTTATATTGCTGAACGGTATGGAAACAGCAAAATGCTTCGGTATGTATAGGGACGGGCATTGATACCGATAGGGTATCCCCAACAGGAAAGCAAAAAATGCTCTCCCTGTTGTTCACCAGTGAAAGGCATCCTCTGCGGAGGATCGCCTCACCCCCGGTACTGGATTGCCTCCGGTAAGCTCAAGGGGGCAGGGGCATCGACATCAACCGAATGCCCCAGAAATTTGAAATCACCTATCCGGTGAATATTTACAACCGGGTTGTTGAGCTGACGGCCAACAACACTTGGAAGGAACGCTGATTTCCGCTCTCCATCCAACACACGGGGGTACCCTGCACAGCGGGGTGCCCCACTATAAAAAGCGGGAAGACCGTTCTGAATAAAGCGTTGGACAACCAGTTTCGGGGCTGGAGAAGGAGCAGATTAATAATATGACAGCATTATGGAAACCTTTGATCAGCGCGACACTGATCTTTGCTCTTCTTTTGCGCAGGCAGATTACCCAATGCAGCCATACACGGATACCTGTCTGGAAGAAATAGCCGATGAACTATATAAGATCCCCTCCCCAATCCTGGAAATGTTTACGGATCGGGAGTGGTCAATCTGCATCGATAGAGTTTAACTGGAGGAGTTGAGCTAATCATATGGATTCACCTGCGCGGCGACCAGCTATTCAGACAGGAAAATTCACCTGCGGGCGGAGAACATCGGCTCCCTGCCCCATGAATTCGGGCACTTCCTCCAATATACCCTGGGCTTTCCGGAAGAGACAGAATCTCTGTACAACTTGGAAGCAGGGGGAATCAGTTTTCTCAGGCCCCACGCTAGACGGAATTTCAGGGAATACTTCGCAAACGTCTTTGCTTTCTGAATTCGCAGGCAGGAAGAGAAAATAGAACTTCTCCGACAGCAGGCACCGGATACCTTTGCTTATTTTTTCGAATTGGATGAGAACGGTTGGAACCTCTCGATGGAGGCCGGTGAGGAAGGTGCCTGATACCAAACAACAGAAGGGCTTCCGGCTGCGACCGGAGCTCCACAGCAAGAAAGGTGGACAACACTGTGCAGATGAGCATCAATATGGACGCCATAAAGGCATTTGAGGACTATTTAACCGACAGCGAAAAAGCGAGGGCTACGATAAAGAAATATGTGTATGCAGCGGAACAGCTCTCCTGGTTTCTGGGAGACCAGGAGTTGTGCAAAGCGCGGATTTTGGAATATCGGGAGCAGTTGCTGAAGAGTCGCAAGGCGCAGACGGTAAACACAGCCCTGTCCGCCATAAACGCCTTTCTCGAGTTTTATGGGCGGACGGAATGTAAAGTGAAACTCCTCCGGATCCAGAGGCAGGCATTTCTGGATGAACGAAGGGAATTATCTCACGAAGAATACAGCCGTCTTCTGGCTGTGGCGAAAGGCCGCAGAAACGAACGCCTCTACCTGACGATACTGACGCTGTGCGGAACCGGGATCCGGATCGGAGAACTTCAATTCATCACGGTGGAGTCTGCACGCACCGGCAGGGCGGAAATCTGGCTGAAAGGAAAAAGCAGGACTATTGTCCTGCAAAAAGAACTGTGCCGACGGCTGCTCAAATACGCAAAGGCCAACGGAATTGAGCACGGCCACATCTTCCGCACCAGAAGCGGCCGGCCTTTGGACCGTTCCAATGTCTGCCACGATATGAAGAAGTTATGCCGTAAGGCGGGCGTGGACAGTCGAAAGGTTTTTCCGCACAGCCTGCGGCACCTGTTCGCTAGGTCGTTCATCGCTGTGGAGAAGAACTTGGCCCACCTAGCTGACATTCTGGGCCACAGCCGGATTGAGACGACCCAAATTTATGTAGCGGTGAGTGCCGCTTCCCATGAGCGGATCCTCCAGCGGATGAATCTCATATTATAAAAAGTACCACAGAATATTTCTTCTGTGGTAATCTTTGAAGACGGAGCGTCTGAGAGTGAAGTTTAGAACCTAAAAATGGGCGTGAAAATGAATGCCTGCATGCTCAAAGAACAGGGCAGGCCTTGATTTTTGCGCCTCAAATCGCGAATATGTGATGGTGAATGACAAAACTTGATAAAATTTCTGGGAAGGCCTTGAAATTTTATCGGACTTTATGTAAGATATAGGTAGTAAAATTATGTAGCTGAAGGCCGTGTCTCCAACATTCCACCACAGAAGAAATACTCTGTGGTTTTTTAATACGGAGCCATAGAGCCTAGGATTCACTTTGCACCACGGAAGAAATATTCCTTGGTATTTGCTTTGAGCCGAAGTGATCTCTTAGTTTTCAAACCAGAAGGGAGCCTCTCCAAATTATGCGCCACTCGCAAGAACGCCCGTTCCGGCTGGGAATGGTATATATAGTCATGCTCATCCTTTATGCCCTGTTGGTGATTTCTTTCTACTTTTTAGCGGGGAAAGAACTGCATATCCGGGACTCCAGAGGAGATCTGGATTTGCCTGTAGCGGAAACCGCTGCTGGAGAACTGGCACAGGGCATTGTGATTGAGCAGGTATTTCAAGCGGATATCCAACGGTTCCAAACGGTATCTGTCCAGTGGACTACATATATGCGTGCCAATGCAGGGATTGTGACGGTGGAGCTTTATGATCTGCGGAATCAATCTCTGTTGGCCAGTCAGACGTTGGATGCGGCCGCAATGACTGAGGGTATGGTGACCACTCTCTCCATTGATCCGCCATCGGAAACGTTGTATGGTGCACCATTGCTTTTACGGCTTTCCGCCGATTCTGTGTCCGGCAGTGCAGTGTCTCCTCTGATGTCATCCAGTGCTGACGAAGACGGATGCACACTCTATATCAATGGGGTTGAAACCTTTGGAAGCTTGTGCTTTTCCGCCGCAGGGGAGGACTATATCTGGACGGGGCTTCACTATTGGGAGTTTGCTGCGGGCTTTGGAGCGGTTCTTCTGGCCGGCCTTGCCTGGTCCTACTGGAGATGGCGGACAGGGCGGCACAGCTTCCTGGCAAATGCGTTTCTGGCTGTGAAAAAATACCGCTTCCTGATCAAGCAGTTAGTATCAAGGGATTTCAAAACAAAATACAAACGGTCTATTCTTGGGGTATTCTGGAGTTTCCTGAATCCCTTGCTGACCATGTGCGTACAGTATTTTGTATTTTCCACCATTTTCAAAAATGATATTGAGAATTTTGCGGTATATCTGCTTATCGGTGTTGTGCTGTTCAATTTTTTCTCAGAAGCCTGCGGCATGGCACTAACATCTATTCTGGGCAATGCGGGATTGATCACCAAGGTCTATGTGCCGAAATACATCTATCCGCTGACCCGGGTCATGTCCTCTATGGTAAATTTGGCGATATCCCTGATTCCACTGCTCATCGTCTGCTTGGTTACAGGGGTGCACTTTCATAAATCAGCGGTTCTCGCGCTATACTTTATAGTCTGCCTGGTCATCTTCTGCTTGGGATTAGGACTACTGCTGGCCACATCTATGGTGTTTTTCCGGGATACCCAGTTCCTATGGGGAGTCCTGACTATGGTATGGATGTATGCCACACCGATTTTTTACCCAGAAACTATTTTGCCGCAGGAGTTCAGATTCGTCCTGAACATCAACCCGCTGTATCACTTTCTGAGAAGTATGCGGATGTGCATTCTGGACGGGATATCTCCAGAGCCATTTGTATACGTTCAGTGCTTTGGTATCGCGCTGGCCATGCTGTTGATTGGGGCACTGATATTCAAAATAAAGCAGGACCGTTTCGTGCTGTATTTATAAGGTGTTGGTACGATGAGCAAGAAAACTATGATAGAGGTCTCAGACGTGACCATGCAGTTCCGCTTGAACAACGACAAGATCCTGTCCTTAAAGGAATTTGTGACAACGGCACTGCGTGGAAAACTTCAGTACAACAAGTTTACCGCTCTGGAGCATATTTCTTTTGAACTGAAGCGAGGACAGACCCTGGGGCTGATTGGGCGGAATGGCGCGGGGAAAAGCACACTTTTAAAGATCATCTCCGGTATTTTGAAACCGACGGAAGGCTGTGTAAGCTGCTATGGGAATGTAGTACCTATGCTGGAGTTGGGCAGCGGCTTTGACTTCGATTTGACGGGCCGGGAAAATGTCTTCCTCAACGGCGCCATCCTGGGGTACAGCGAGGAGTTTCTCAAGGGAAAGTATGATGAGATTGTGGAGTTCTCCGAATTGGGACAGTTTATTGAAGTTCCGATTCGGAATTATTCCTCTGGCATGCTTGCCCGTTTGGCTTTTTCTATTGCAACAGTAGTTAACCCCGATATTCTGATCGTGGATGAAATTTTATCTGTGGGTGACGTTGCGTTTCAGGAAAAGAGTAAAAAAAGGATGCTCCACCTGATGGGCGGCGGCACCACAGTCCTATTCGTTTCCCACAGCATTGAACAGATCCGGGAGATGTGTGATCGTGCAGTGTGGCTTGATCAGGGGCTTATCAAAATGATGGGAAAAGCAGAAGATGTGTGTCAGGCATATATTTCCCAGGAAATATAAAATTTCCATTATCTGATGTATAAAGTAGACATGTGCGCTTAGATATTACGTTTATGCCAGGAGAATCAGGAATGGATAAGAATAAACGTATTTGCTGTTTTTGTGAGCGCTGGGAATCCGGGGGTATCGAGTCTTTCTTATTCAATGTGTTGACCCGCATGGATCTTCAGCATCTTGAAATAGACATTGTGGCATCAAGTATTGGCAGGAGTATTTTTACTAAATTCCTCCAAAAAAACGGAATACATTTTATTGAACTGTCTGGCAGTCAAAGAAATATCCTAGAGAACCACCGAAAGTTTCGAAAACTGCTCCGAGAACGAAAATACGACATTCTTCATCTGAACGCTTTCCAGGGACTTTCACTTGCTTATCTATGTATCGCAAAACAAGAGAGTGTTCCAGTTCGAATTGCCCACAGCCACAACTCGGCGCTGAGGGAGAGCCCATTTCGCTCGTTGAAACTGATGATTCACACTTGGGCCAGAGCGAGATATACAAAAGATGCTACCAATTTGTGGACTTGCTCCCGGATGGCATCAGAGTTCATGTTTAACAAGTGTAGAGGAGTGACACAAAGGATTGAGTTCATTCCGAATGGAATCGACACGGCGCGTTTTCGCTTTGATTTGAAAGCCCGCATCAAAGAGCGTGTTAGACTAGATTTCGGAAATGACTTAGTGATTGGTAGCGTGGGGCGTTTCTGCTATCAGAAAAATCAGAGTTTTCTGATAGAGATATTCAATGAAGTTTTGAAGCACAGACCTGACAGTCGTCTGTTACTGGTAGGGGAAGGCGAAAGCCGAGACGTATTAATAGATAAAGTACAGCAATTGGGTTTGGAGGATAAGGTGCTATTTTACGGCACGACTGACCATGTAGAGAGGCTACTATGGGCAATGGATATATTTGTATTTCCCAGTAAATTTGAAGGGCTTGGAATCGCGGTGGTGGAAGCACAGGCAGCTGGGCTACCTGTGGTCTGTTCGGATGCCATACCGGAGGAGGCACATATCACAGCGCATGTACATACTGCATCCCTTTTAGATGGATCGTCTGTTTGGGCGAATAGGTTGCTGAGTACGGTCGGACGCTTCCCGTTAGGCGCAGACGAAGTCAAACAGGCGGGATTCGATGTTTCAGATGTGGCCAAGTGGTTGGAATCTTTCTACTTAGGGGTGAGTAACCGTGGGTAATCCCAAAATTTCTGTTATTATCCCGGTATATAACACAGAAGCCTACATTCGAAAATGCCTAGATAGTATCATTCATCAAACGTATCGGAATCTAGAAATCATCGTTGTGGTTAACGGATCCACAGATCATTGTGGAAAAATTTGTATAGAATATGCAACAAGAGATGAGCGTATATGTGTTGTTCAAAAAGAGCATGGCACTATTGCCTCAGCTCGTAATGTTGGGTTGGAAGTTGCATCTGGAGACTGGATAGGATTTGTGGATAGTGATGATTATATTGAGTCTGATTATTACGAATATCTTTATTCTATTGCCGCTCGTACAGGGGCGGAAATCGTACAATGCGGTGCCTTTTTTGAATTTGGGCATATGAGCAAAATAGGCTATGCGCCTGGTGAGGACATCTGTATAGATACTGACCATATTACCGATTCCAGCACGTTCTTTGGCAATACAGTCTGGTGCCGTATTTTTAAGCGAAAAACGGTGATAGATCTTAAATTTGATAGCAAGTACATAATAGGCGAAGATCTGTTGTTTAACTTGCACGCATTATCCAAGTCAAATAAAACTGCGTTTGCAAGCTGTGCAAAATACCATTATGTTCAGCGCGCTGACAGTGTGTGTAATGCCCCCTTAACAGAAGCAGCCCTGGTGAGCGTAAGAAATATGTTGCTCTGTGCAGAAAACGAGTTTATTCGCTATGAAAATATCCAACAGTTTTGTAGGGAGAGCAGAATGAGAAACAATTTGGATATGTGTTCCAAAATTGTTCGGTATGGCCTAGAATCTTCAAACGCGAAAATGATTAATACAATTCGACATGAGTTGAGGGATTTGTGCGAAAGAAGATTTGCCGGTGTTTCGTTCTCGTCAAAAGAAAAATTAAAAAGTATTTTGATTGCTACCAATTGGCGGTTTTATGAATTTATGCTACGTACATTTGCGGGATACAGAAAAGGTTGGCACAGAAGATGTCAAAACACTAATCAATGTGGGTTTGTAAAGAAGAGGATAAAAGATGCCAAAAGTTAGTGTTGTCGTGCCGATTTATAACACAGAAGAGTGGCTTCCCGCTTGTCTAGATGCTCTATTGGCACAGACGGTAAAGGACATTGAAATAATTGCTGTGGATAATGGGAGTACTGACCAATGTGCCAGGATATTGGAAAATTATTCTGCGAGGGATCGACGTATACGGATTATTAGAAAACCACACGGTGATATCTACACTGCACGAAATCTAGCTCTACGTGAGGCTACGGGCGTTTGGATTGCATTCTGTGACAGCGATGATACACTTCCGCCAAAGGCTTATGAGCATATGCTTAGGAAAGCGCAAAGAGCTTCCTGTGATGTAGTGGTCGGCGGATATATTGAGATAGATGAAAGATGTGAAAAGTTGCCGACAACGTTTCCGCGCAAAAGTAGAAATGATTTTGAAGTACTTATGAGTAGTCCTTGCGTCTGGAACAAAATGATTCGACGTGGATTTCTTACTGAGCACGGCTTGGACTTTCCTCCAGTTCAAATTGAGGATGTGGTATTTCTAGCAAAGCTACTATCGTCTAATCCTCGCATTGTGCGTATAGACCGTCCGGTTTATTACTACTGGCAACACTATTCCGGGAACACTATCTCCTTATCGCATCACTATACGTTAGATGTGTTTAAGGGCCTGCTCCAGTCTCACTACATGGTGTATAAGGAAATGACGGGCACTGCTTACCAGGCAGCTGCAGAGGAATACGTGTATTGCATATTGGCTTCTAGCCTAAAAGATTTTTTGCTTCGCATATGGGACAGCGACGATAGGAAAGTATGTTATGAGTTGTTTCGCAACCATGTGCTGTCTGTTACGTGGAAGGGAAAGGAAAAACGGTTTTCCCAGATTTTCGAGGTGCCGTTTACAGAATTCCAAGCATTGCCGGCAGACCAATATTTGAGACTGATACAGGAGCTGAATCACAGGAAAGCTGTCCTTGCAGAATACCGTGCAGGTACGATTGGTTTCCAGTACATTTATGCTTATTTAAAAGCATGGCTGAGGTTCAAAATGGAGCAGATCTGCCACGGAAAAACGAGAGATAGGTGACAAAATGGATTGTTTGGCAATATTTGCTGCTGGAAAGGCCTCAAGGTTCGGAGGCTTTCCCAAGGCTTTTTGCGACTTGAATGGGATTAGGAATGTGGAGAATACCATTGCCCTAGCTCAAAAGCATTTTTCAAAAATTTTTCTTATTGTGAATGAAGAAACGTATACTTCTGGAATTGCAACTGGTGTGGATGCAGAAATTATCAGTATTGTAACTGGGCAGGGAGATGCGGACTCCATACTCAAGTCTCTAAAACGGATTACTGTTGAAAGAGGAATAGATGTCTTATTTGCCTGCTGGGGCGATGCCGTATTCCTGACCGATGACCCTTTCTTGGAACTGAAAGCCGGCTTGTCTACATGGAATATCAGATCACCGGTGTTAGTAGGGTGTTCCTGGGATGAGAAACCCTATGCTTGGTTTGATGTGGATGGGAAAAGTATCGTTCGCTCACATTTTAGGAAGAATGAATTTGAGCCGTGTAGTACAGGGTTACACGACCAGTCTATCTTTGCCTTCCGTACAGGCACACTGCTGGATTATCTAATGCGCCGTAAGCATGATCTGGGACTCGATGCCTTTGATGATAATACTTATGATGTTACTAGAGGTGAGATGGGGCTGCTGGATACCCTTACTTGGTTCTATGAGCAACCAGATCTGTGTGTAGCGGAATATTGTGAGATCACACCTAATCGGGTCATGAGTTTTAATGACCCAGCGGAACTGGAGCAGGTCATAAAAATGCTGAAAAATTTCAGGAAGAGGGATAAAAAAGAATGCTAAGAGTTGCTGTGTTTTGCGGTGGAACCGGGAGTATTGCACTACAAAATGGTTTTGCCTCTTTGTACGGAATCGACCGAGTTCAGATGGACATTATAGTGAACGCCTACGATAACGGAAAATCTACCGGCGTATGCCGTCGGTGTTTCAATAACGAGATCTTGGGGCCGAGCGACGTAAGGAAAAATCAGCTTTTACAATATTCTATCCAAAATGAAAGCAGTATAAAGGACGGAAACAACCGTGAGGCACGTCTGTTCGAAATGTTCAATGTTCGTCTCTCTGCGGATTGTTCTGAGGCGTATTACAGAGCAGCCAAGAGCTATATGGAAGATTTCGCTGATGTTTTTGACAGCGATACATTGGATTATTTGAGTGAATTACTGGCTTTCTTCTTCTTTGAATCTGACGCGAACGGGAACATCGTCCAGCGTCGCACCACAATTGATGAAGACTATTCTGATTTCGCTCTTTCCAATATCTTTTATGCCTCCTGCGCGGCGAAGTGTGGAAATTCTCTGGAAAAGGCTATGGATTGTATGGCGAGAATCCTGGGAATCAAAGATACGGTACATTTGATTTCTGATAAGAGCCTGTTGCTAAAGGCGGAAACCCAGTCAGGACACATTATTGAGGATGAGGGAGATATCGTCACATGGGATAATCCTGATGACAAAATCATCCGTGCAATCCTCATGGATGGCGAATCAGAGTATATACCGGTTGTTGGAGAGGACTCCGCTCACACAGATCGTACTATTCTGCAGATTGTTGATGAAGCGGATATTATCATCTTTAGCTCTGGGACACAGTGGTCCTCCTTGATCCCGACATATATGCATAAGGGGTTCCGGGAAATGATTGCAAACGCGTCAGCGAATAAATATCTCATTATGAATAATGAAGAAGACCATGATACTTATGGTGTGAGTGCAGAAGAAATGTGCGATATTCTAACTAGCTATCTGGATATGGATCAAATTACAGTCGTTTTGAATAAGGAGGCATCTGTGGGTATGCAGGCGCTTTCTGAGCGATATCATTCGATCTGCGGAATGATTGGATCAACAGATAGCAGCAAACATGATCCTGTCAAGTTGGTAGGGTTGATTATGAGCGACTATTATCGTGAGGCGCTATCCTGTACGCATCAATTCTTTGATTTGGATGGTACTCTTTGGGAGGAAAATGGAACAGACGAAGAAAAAGAGCTTGGACGGGAAAATTTAGCTCTCTTTCAAGGCGCTGTATTGACAGGAAACAGCGTTGCACATGTGCAGTCGGTGTTTGAACACAATTTGCCAATGGGTAAAGACCTAAAAATATTTGCAGACTATGGAAATACAATGCTACAAAGTTCTGATTTTGGTACAGCGACGAAACTAACTGACAGATACCTACTCCCGGAAAGCCTCCTCCACTGTGTAAAAGAATTATCTGTGTTTGCAGGGAAGCAGGTGTTTTTACGAGGTGGAGTCGTGTTGACAATCAAACCATTGAAGGGACGGAAGGAAATTATAAAGTTGTTACGACAAGAACTAAGTGACTACGAAGGTCTATCTATAGAATTGGCTGGCCGGACTTCCATTGACATTATGTACTCGGATTATTCCAAGGCAACAATGCTTAGACTGATTATGGAGCAAGGCGGTATGCCGATGGAGAAAACGCTGTTTATTGGGAATGAGTTGGAGGAAGGCAGTGAAACTGGTGTCGCGGATATGCCAATCCATACTCTCCCGGTTCATGATATATACGACACATACGTGTATTTGAGAACACGTGAAGTGCTACCTTATCTCAGCATTAATTGAATATCTTAACCGGAAACTATACGCCTATAAAACGAATTGAAAGATTCCCCATGAGTTAAGCCAGGAGTTGATTGCCGTTATGTTACATTTGCCTATATCACCTGCCTTTAAAAAAAATAGTTTTACCATTACCATGCAGTCTAGCGACTTCTTCGCGCCATACGCTGCGGTAACACTCCAATCAATTTTAGACCATGCAGATAGCCAGGACTTTTATGATGTCATTGTTATGACATGGGATATGACAAATGAACGGGCGGAGAAGTTGGTCTCCATGGCTACCGGACGGGAAAATGTGTCGATTCGAGTTGTGGATGTATCCCGGGAGATCCATCCTTATGTAAAGATTGCAAGAAAGCGCGCTGATTATAACCGATTTAGTGCGACCGGGGTGATTCGCCTACTGTTACCTGAATTGCTAAAGCAGTTTGATACCGTACTCAATTTGGACTGTGATGTGATTTTCTACGCAGATGTTGCTGTATTGAGAGATTATGATTTGTCGATGTGCTACATGGCGGGGGCTCCGGACGTCATTTGCTGTGTTCTGAACCGAGATCCACATAATACGCAATTTACAGATGAGTTGCTTTACGAAAAACTAGGTTTAGCCAGTGTATCAGATTACTTGAATGCAGGGGTATTGCTTTTGAATCTCGAGCTGATTCGGAAAGACTTTACAACAGATAGGATAATAAACTTTGCTCTAAGCGATGGTCAGTTCTTTACGTGCTATGAACAAGACACATTTAATGGGCTGTTTCGTAGGAAAAAGGGTAAATTATCTGTTTCTTGGAATTATCTTTTGGCGGAAATGGATGTGAAAAATCTACCATCTTCTGACCCGGTTTATCAAGACTATATCCATGCATCCAAAAAGCAAAAAGGCATCCACTTTGTGGGGATGAAAAAGCCTTGGTCAGATGCCAGGATACCTCATGCTAGATCGTGGTGGGAGTTTGCAAAAGAGACACCTTTTTTTGAGGAAATATTTGAACGTGCCGATGTGGGAGAGAAAACAGAACGGATCGAATTCTTTTCCCATCGCCCTAAAAATATGCTATTCTGCGCTGAAACAAAATTCCAACTTTTGACTGCTCTAAATATCAAATATCATTATTTTAAACATGTCCCCGCAGATCTTATTCTCTGTTCTACGCAGAATTTGTCTGCCTATCTCCCTTCGCTCAAGAGTACAGGATTATTTCGAAACTGCTTTCTCTCCCATTATGACCATCAACACGATTTTGATCGACTGATGGAAGAACCATATGTGAGGCCAGATGAATTAACAGGGAACTTAGAATTACGGGAGACATATACAGACTACTTCCTGAGTTGTGCACAAAGCGTGTTGCAAAAAGCGGTCTATTGTTCTATGAAGCGATCCCGCCATGCTGCACTCCATATTTTTGAAGGTAGCCTGTCCGCATATTTTGAAAATTTGCATTTGAGATTGGCCTATCCATTTAAAAAGGAAAATCTCATTAAAGATTTGACTAGTCTATACTTGTATCATCCAGAATTTTATTGTGGCTTTAACGACGAGCCAACGATTGCGATCCCACAAGTTATCTCTGGAAGCGGTTTTTCTGCGATCCTTCAGACTGTATTTGAAATATCAACAGAATCTTTTTCGTCTGACTTGCGGGAACGATATATTTTTCTGGGAGATAATTTTGAATGTATAGAGGGTGCCACGGAACAAATACAACTCTTGGATAAGGTGGCGTGCATCATTGGAAAAGAGAATATTGCAGTAAAACCTCATCCGTTGCTTTCTGTTCAGGCGAAAAAACTCTATGAACTGAGAGGCTACCATGTATTAGGGGACGATATGCCGTGGGAGTTGCGGGCAGGTGCTATCGATGGAAAAAGGCACATATTGATTGCAGTCTCTTCGGGAGCGGTCATGACACCTTATACAGTGACAGGGAATAAAATTCCCGTTGTTATTCTCAAGAACTTACTCAAATTCTCGTGGGACTGGTATCATCATGTGCCGGAGTATAATGCGTATCTATATAAGTGCAAAAAGGAATTTAAGCGGAAGAACATAGGGTTCTTTTGCCCAACCACTCTGGAAGAGTTTAAAAAAATTATATGGTATCTTGAAAGAGATGTATGTATGAATGAATAAACCAAAAATATCGATCTGTGTTCCAGTTCACAACGCCGAGAAATTTCTGCCATACTTTCTGGATTCGGCTTTGCTCCAAACGTTCGGTGACTACGAGATTGTTCTGGTGGACAATCACTCTACCGATGGGTCTTTGGCTATATTGCGCAGCTATGAGAGCGCATTTCCTGACAAAATCTTCGTCTATGAGGCCGCTAAAAAAGGCGGAGCTGGTGTTGGCCGCAATCTGGCCTTTCAAAAGTCCAAAGGAGAGTATATTTTCTGGTGCGATGCGGATGACCTGATCCATCCGTGCGCTTTAGAGGCCTTTTACGAAGAGGCGGAGAAATATAATGCCGACATTGTATGTGGCGAGGCGTTTGAGCTGCAGGAAAAAGATGATGAGGTCATTCGCTTTTTTCCTATCATGAATAAAACGAATTCGGAAGTGACTACAGAACGGCTGATCGCCGATGGAACACACTTTTGGAATCGAATAATTAAGCGCGAACTGATTGAGCGGCTGGGCGAGATGCCGTACAAGGATATTTTTGAGGATGTCCGGTATTTGGGAACCTTGAATACTTACGCTGTGAACATCCGCTATATAGATGTCAGAGTCTACTATTGGTACAAGCGTACTACATCGACAACATTTAATGTCCGAAAATCTTTATGCGAGGATTCCATACGAGCGGATCGGTATTTGTTGGCACACTGTAATTCAGAGTACTTAGATGCTGTCCGCAACTTTGTGGCGTTTAGAAATTTTTGCTACCTAGAAATCTATTGGCAATATTTCGATCTCTTTGTCAATTGGATCTGTGAGCAATCAGCCTGGTTTTATGGCAGAGGTTTAATCCAAAACAATCCCACTGTTTATGAACGATTGAAGTGGGCAGACCACTTGGCAGAGGTGGTGATGCCCAATATTATCTATGTCAACGGTTTTCGTAATGGTCCCACAGAAGAAAGACTGAGAGAATTAAAAGAGAATGTATTCCACGATGATAGCGAGATTGTGATTCTCACAGAACAAAACTGTGACCTAAGTGAAAATCCATATATTCTGAAAGCGTATCAAGCAGGGAAATTCGATTTTGTGGCCGGTTACTTTGCACTTTTGAACATCTACAAAAGGGGCGGGGTATATCTGGATGCTCGGATCCGGATATTGAACTATTTTGGTGTACTCAAATATCAACGCGCATTTTTTGCGTTAACTGATCAGAAAACCTACTCTGATTGGATATATGGAGCACCGGCCCGAAATGAGGTAATTGCATCACTGTTGGACACATATACGGAGCGGTGGGATCAGGATTATACCTATTTATCTCTTTCTGAGCGTATCTCTACTATCCTAACCGTTGAATATGACATGCCGCTGGACGGCGTCCCCAGACTATTTTGTGATCCAGTATCTATTCTACCCCCCGACTTGACTGTTGTTGATACCAGATTTGGTGACGAAACAAAGCTATGCATATTTGAACACGATTTATCGTCTTTTGCAGGCCAAGATGGATATATTACTATGTCGCGTAGCACTCTGGAATGGATGATGAGGAGCACGGGAGGGGAAGTAATACGGAATATTGATCATAGATATGAAGATATGATGAATACCAATACTGGTCGTCTGATGTTAAAAATTCGTCAAATTGGCGATGGACCATATGGACCATTTCTTAAAAAGATTTTCCATGCATTTTTACGTGTGTACCGGTTGATTAAAAGATAAATTATCTTGCTTAAAGGCTAAACTCACGTATTTTATATAGAGGTATACTATATGGCAAGCCTGACATTTGAGCTGGAACAGTTTTCAAAGGGCTATTTTTTAGCCTGGATTGTCACAACACAGTGCTGGAATAAGGTTGAAGTCACCTTGAAGGTGGGAAATACGGAATATCTTCATGCCTCAAAGACCAATCGGAGCACTGGCCTGCAGGTGATCACCCAGAGTTCCAGGGACCACAACAGCGGTGAGACTCCGATTCTCACAATCAATGTGCCTGAGTCCGCGCAGCTGAAGCAAAGCACCACCTCCGGAGCGATCACTGACCTCCGGGCACGTAAGGTCGGCTATGTCTACGACTTCTGCATCGAGGATCAGGATGACGAAGACTATAACGATGTATACATAAACATCGTGGGCTGGGCAAAGAAGGGGTGAGGCGGAATGGATATCAGCTTCCACTACTTTGCTGTGAAGACTGTGGCCTTTGCCGCCGGATTTTCAGAGGCGGAGGCGCAGAGGATTGCGGAGTTCTCCCAGTTTATAGATGATTTTAACTGGTACACGCTTCGGGCGGCGAAAGACATCCCGAGCTGTATCACATCGAACCCCGCTCTGGATATCGTCTACAACAAAACTCTGCACCTGATTAATCCTGTGACCACAGGCTTCTCGGACTGGTTTGATATGGCCACCCTGGTGACGGACCGGTCCCAGAAGTTTACGGTCGCGCCCTTCCATTTCATCCCCAAAGATAAGACCAACGTGGACGAGAGCGATTTCCGGACCGTTCCCGCCGATCTGGATGACGGCTCCTATATCTCCAACATGCTTGCAAGGCTACGACGGGATATTGCCGAGGAAGGCACCTTTACGCAGGACTCCCTGATGAGGATGGGTATGCTGATGCATACCTTCGCGGACACCTATGCGCATCAGCTGTTCAGCGGATACAATGAGTCGTGTAATTCCGTCAAGCTGAATTCGGTATTCAACAATATTACCCAGGAAGACGAGAGTGAGAAGTACGCATTCTGGGTCAATGAATGGATTTTGAAGATTGAGAAAATTCTGAAAACCAAGCTCCCAGCGATTGGGCATATGGTAATCGCTCACGTCCCGGATCTGACGCACATTTCCTTTGAGATGGAGTACCAGGATCGGAGCGGAGCCAAGCGTGTGCATGCCCGGAGCAATACATCCACCTTTGCTGTGGTCTGCCAGAAGCTTTACCGCTATATGCGGATGGTGCTGGGCGAGGAAGTTCCGGCGAGAGCGGATTGGGATGACCTGGCTGTGAGGCTGTCCGCCGGTTTCCTGTTTGACGCA
>ENA-ORUQ01001978-ORUQ01001978.1-human-gut-metagenome-genome-assembly--contig:-NODE-1978-length-17588-cov-6.545486_pt1 | contig 17588 bp, 17 predicted proteins | sample MGYA00242081_ERZ509211 | MGnify/ENA primary metagenome ERZ509211 (study PRJEB26280, sample SAMEA2338785) | human gut metagenome | biome: human gut; feature: human-associated habitat; material: faeces...
GCCCACGATTTGCCCTAAACGGCAAAAGTAGATAGTTAAGTAAGTGTGCCACATTTGCCGCTCGCACCCCTGACACCGGGAACACAACGGGCAGGGTGTTGGCACACCCGTTCACTGACTCCGCCGGAGTCTTACTGCTTACAACTCCGGCTCGGTCACCCCCTCTGACGCTGGAGGCCGCTGGCGTATCATTATGGTCTTTCCCGCCACAATTCTGGTTTGCCAGACCGCCCACTAGGGATTGCCGGGAAAGGAACGTACCTGTTATGCTGTGTATTCGGTTGTCAAGGTGCTGGGGAACGGACTATATCCGCTAAAGAGAAAAACGCCGGAGAATGGAGTGTGCCGCCATGCGATCTTCTTCGATTTCAGCTTCGTCATATTTCCGTTTCAACCATGAAGTTTCAAAATCTGTTAGATATGGCACTTCATCGGTTTTTAGGCCCCTGTCTATTTCTATTCCACCGTGAGGACCGGACTTCGACTTGATATTGTGCTTGCGAGTAAGTACTACAATATCTGAGGTAATGGTACGTCTGCTGACTCCGAAACGCTCGACAAAATCGTTGACATTGCATTTTTCATGCATATACAGCAGTTCTAATATTTCGGCTTGGCGTCGATCGGCACTTGACACACTCTCACCTCTTTTCTGCTCGTTTTTCCCTTGCTCATCATCTTAAAGGCTAATAGCGCAGAAAATGTTCTCTAATTATTTGAACTTTTTGTGAATTTTTCGAGAAGCAGGCATAAAAAAGCCCGCCGCATTTGAGATGCGACGGGCTTATATTTTGACGAGAAAATTTCTATTATTTATGCTTCTGCGTTTTGGACAAGGCTTTCTCCGGGCGGTGCGGCTGATAGTACAATCCGAAACATTCCGGTGGCCACTTTTCAACGCCCTCCAAAAAAGAATGGCGAATCAGTTTTTTTGGCAACAGTTTCCATTTTCTGCGTGATTTCCTTACGTTTTTCCATATGCGGCCTCCTAAATTTATTGTGATTTACACCGCAAACTAGAAAAGTCCACACAATCATAGGATTACCCAACGCAAATACGCCTAGAAATTATTAGAGCCATTTATTCAAGAAATCGATTGCATATTTCTGTTGTTCTTCCTCAAACACATGACCAGCGTTAGGGAAAATGGCAGATTGGAAATGGTCGGTGCACCCAGCGTCACGATAAACCTGCTCAGCTCGATCTATTACCTGTTGAACACTATCAACAGGATAAATGGGATCCTGTGCTCCGTGGCATACACACACTGGTCGGGGACAAAGCATCGTCACAATGTCCTGCATATCTCCTTTGTTCAAAAAGCCGGGCAAGTACATCGCATAGTTGTGGTTGATGCCTCGCTGCTGTAAATCTTTAATATTACAGAATCCACAACTTGTAACCAAAGCCCGTACACGCAAATCATACCAGAATAACCAAAGTGCTTCTTGTCCCCCTAGCGAATGTCCAACTGCGCCGATACGATTCGGATCTGTTTCAGGCTGAGCTGCAAGCACATCCACCGCGCGAGTCAGATCCGCAATATATTTTGCTTGCAGCGTTGAACCGTGGAGCAAATACTCCATAAATAGATGTCTCTCATATTGTCCATCAGCTAATCCCGGCACAGATTTACGAACCAACTCCGGTGGGCGGCGATCTTCAAACCCCAACATATCCGGGCAAAGAACCACATAACCAGCTCGACACAATGTCAGTGCAAAGGTATTAGCCGCTTGGGCATAAAGGCCGATTGGTTCAGCTTTCCCTACAAAGTATTCATCACCATGTTGGTGACATGCCACCACTGCGGGACCACTATTTTTTCGGCCAGATGGCACAAGTAACCAAGCCAAAACCTCTTCTCCGGGTTCTGTCTCGTACCAGATCTTGTAGCGTGACCATTCCGCAGTTCGTTCCTCCAGAACTCGGCTATATCGTTGTTTGGAAACTGTGGGGAACTGCCCCAACATTGTTAATACATCTTCCCTGTTCATAACAATTACTTCACCATTACTTCTTTGCTTTAGATTTGGTGTAAACATCGAAGGCGACCGCACTCAACAGAACTAGACCTTTAAAAGCCTGCTGCCAGTCAGTACTAATTCCCATCAGTGACATACCATTATTCAGCACGCCCATGATTAAGCCTCCAATAATAGCCCCCGACACATAACCTACGCCACCGCTAGCGGATGCACCGCCAATGCAGCATGCCGCGATGGCGTCCATTTCAAAGCCGTTACCTGCCTTGGGGGTCGCTGCATTTAAACGCCCCGTAAAGACAATACCTGCAATAGCTGCTAACAGCCCCATGTTTGTATAAACAGCAAAAAGTATGCGCTTTGTTTTAACTCCGGACAGCTCTGCCGCTTTAGCATTTCCACCATAAGCATAGACATGGCGTCCCGCGACGGTTTTTTGGGTAATAAAACTATAAATGACAATCAAGAGACCGATAAGGATAAACACGTTGGGGATGCCATTATTTAACGCCAACCATACGAAGAACAGATTAACAACCACAGCCAGTACCACCAATTTTAAGACAAATAGTCCGGTGGAAGGAACTTGGAAATTGTATTTTTGTTTCTTTCTACGGTTAAAAATTTCTGTCACGATAAAGTATGCCGACAGCAAAACACCCACTAACACGCAAAAAATGTTTAACCCTCTTCCATGAAATACATCAGGAATAAAACCAGTACTGATCAGCTGGTAACTTTCGGGGAAGGGGCCGATGGTCTGTCCCTTCATAACCGCCATAGTAAGGCCTCGGAACACCAGCATACCAGCCAGTGTAGCAATAAAAGCAGGAATTTTCATATAAGCAATCCAAAAACCATTCCATGCGCCAATCAAGAGCCCTGCTAACAGACAGACACCAATGGTTACAGGGACACTCCAACCGTTATTGACTATCAAGACACCGGACAGTGCCCCGATAAATCCGATAACCGAGCCAACGGAAAGATCCACATTTCCTGTAATCAGGCACAGCAACATACCAATCGCCAAAATCAAAATGTAACTATTTTGCAAAATCAAGTTGGTGACATTCATCGGTTTCAGCAAAACGCCACCCAAAGTAATTTGAAAGAACAACACAATTGCAATCAATGCGATTACCATGGTGTATTGGCGGATATTATTACCAATGTTCTTTTTGATCTTCTCCAGCATCACGCAGTCTCCTTTGCTTGTAAGATGCAGTTCATAATTTTGTTTTGAGTCGCTTCAGCGGCATCCATTTGCCCTACAATGCGCCCCTCATTCATAACATAAATCCGATCAGCCATTCCTAGTAATTCCGGCATTTCGGACGAGATCATCAATACACTCTTCCCCTGAGCTATTAGATCATTGATTATGCAGTAGATCTCGTACTTAGCGCCCACGTCAATACCTCGGGTTGGTTCATCCAGAATTAGCAGATCTGGATCTGTCATAATCCATTTGCTTAAGACCACCTTCTGCTGGTTTCCGCCAGAAAGTTTGCCCGTCAACTGAGAAATACTGGAAACTTTGATGTTCATCCGTTTGGTGTAGTCTTGCGCGGCACTGATTTCCGCATTGGTATCCACAACACCATGCTTGCTGATTTTGTTTAAACTAGCCAGACTGATATTATGTAGCACATCATCGGTAAGAATGAGTCCCGCCTGCTTACGATCCTCTGTCACATATGCTATTCCCGCTCGAATAGCATCGCTAACAGTTTTCAGATTTAGTTCCTTACCATCTTTATACAAGTGACCAGATATCTTAGTTCCATAGCTGCGACCAAACACACTCATCGCCAATTCGGTACGGCCAGCACCCATTAAACCTGCTATTCCAACAATTTCACCCCTGCGAACAGTCAAATTGACGTTATCCACAATTTTTTTGTCGGCCACATTTGGGGCATAAGCGGTCCAATCCCGAATCTCAAACATAACCTCTCCGATGTGCGGGGTACGTTTGGGATAGTAGTCCTTTAAGCTGCGGCCAACCATGCCAGCCACAATGCGATCAGGCGTAACCGTTTCCTTAGCAGGATCAATGGTTTCAATGGTGGAACCATCCCGTAGGACGGTAATTTTATCCGCCACTTTCATCACCTCATTGAGTTTATGGGTGATAATAATAGCCGTTAGCCCTTCCTGTTTCAATTCCAAAAGCAAGTCCAACAAATGTTCAGCATCGTCATCGTTCAACGCGGCTGTTGGTTCATCAAGAATTAGTAAGCGAGCATTTTTAGACAGCGCCTTTACAATTTCAACCAATTGTTGTTTACCCACTCCGATATCTTTAATGGCTGTTTCGCTGTTTTCATGCAAGCCAACACGTTTCATCAGTTGTTCCGTACGCCGATATGTTTCATCCCAGTTGATTAATCCGTGATGTGAACATTCATTTCCGAGGTAGACATTTTCAGCAATCGTCAGATAGGGAATTAATGCAAGTTCCTGATGGATAATGACAATTCCCACTTTTGTACTTTCCTTGATATCGTGAAATTCACAGATCTTTCCATCATAGATGATATCCCCTTCATACGTTCCGTAGGCATAAATACCGCTGAGAATATTCATCAACGTAGATTTTCCAGCACCGTTCTCACCGACCAATGCGTGGATTTCTCCTTCTTGCACTACAAGGTTCACATGGTCCAGCGCCTTTACACCAGAAAAATCTTTGGTAATGTTTCTCATTTCTAGTAGCTTTTTTTTCATGGATATGTTTTTCCTCCTACAAACAGGAACAGCCAAACAGTGCCCTTTCCCTGATTTTCACTATTACTGCAACTGCGCCTCCGTGTAGTAGCCAGAGTCAATAAGAACACTCTTATAGTTATCAATCGTGACTACCACCGGATCCAACAGGTAAGATTCTACTACTTTAGCACCATTGTTGTAGGTTTCGGTATCGTTCACTTCCGCCGTACCACCTTCGAGAATAGACTGGACCATGCCAACAACTTTGCCAGCCAATACCCGGGTGTCTTTAAAGATGGTCATGCTCTGCTCACCAGCGATAATGGATTTAATAGCGGCCGTCTCCGCATCCTGACCCGTGACGATGGGCAGGGGAAGTTTCTCTGTTCCGTAGCCACTGTTCTTCAAAGAAGAGATAATACCATAGGTTTGCAAATCAGAAGGACTCAGCACCACATCTACACGGCTACCATCCGCATAGGTGGAAGTTAAGAGGTTATCCATACGCGCCTGAGTAGCTGCCGCATCCCAGTTCAGTATACCACAAACGTCCATGCCAACCTGACCAGATTTGACCACCAATTTTCCTTCATCAATATAAGGTTGCAAAACACTCATAGCACCATCATAGAAGAAGAAAGCATTGTTATCTCCGGGATCCCCACCAAACAGCTCCAAATTGTAACTGGCATCACTGCCATTCAAGTCCAGTTGATCCACAATATACTCTGCCTGCAGAACGCCTACCTGAAAATTATCAAAAGTAGCATAATAACTGACATTCTCTGTGTTCATGATCAATCGATCATAGGAAATAACGGGGATTCCGGCATCGGCGGCCTTATCCACCACATCAGTAAGAGAACTGGACTCAACAGGTGCAACGACCAATACGTCCACACCTTTCGTAATCATATTTTCGATTTGGGAGACCTGTGTTTCCACAACATCTTCCGCGTACTGCAGATCCACCTGATACCCTGCTTCTTCCAGCATGGTTTTCATATTTTGGCCATCTTGATTCCACCTCTGACCGGACTGTGTAGGCATTGCAACTCCGATGTACTTCTGGTCTTTTTCACCAGCACCAGAAGATCCGCAGGCAACAAAGGTGGCCGCCATACCCAGTGTCAGAAACAGTGTGATCGATTTTTTCATTGTTTTCATTGTTTTCATCCTTTCCATTATTAAAACGAAAGCAGTATCTTTTGTTTGCTTTCGTTTATTTTCTTTTGAGAACAGTCTATCACACGTGTATTTTGCTGTCAATTATCACCTTTCACAACTTTTCTTTCGAATCATTGTGCATTTTACCATTTTCATTGGCAAAAGTGTTTTTTATATTCGAATTTGATCGTTTCAAACTTTCCCTTGTTTTTTTTTGGCAATTCATTATAATGAAATTATATCATTCATCTTTTGTATTTTTTGTTCCCAGGAAAGGAAACGCCCATGTTTGCTGCAGAGCGTCTGAAAATTATCGAGCAATACTTGAAATCCAGTGGCCATCTGGAAGTAACCACCATTAGTGCAATGCTAGGTGTATCAGAAGTTACCATCCGACGAGATTTGGAACGACTGGAACGAGAGGGTATACTAATCAGAACTCACGGCGGTGCCGTACTTAATGAGGAAAATACAGGTAATACCGCAGCCTCTTCACCAGTCTTTCCGCTACTCACCCCTACGGATCAAGATATCGTGCAGACCGCATTTTCACTTCTTAACGAAGGAGATGTAATCCTGCTCTCGGGGCAAATGCTGGTTCGCCAGCTAGCCACTGTGCTGACCAATCAAAACCTAAAATTGACGGTTTTAACTAACGATTTAATTACCGCATATTCGCTGCGTAATTGCACTCAGGTCAATACTGTCATGCTAGGCGGACAGCTAAGTGTTCCCGAAGGAGCCAGCTACGGCCTGTTAACCCAAACCAACATGGCCAATTTTCATGTAAGCAAGATGTTTTTTGAGGTAGATGCCGTCAGCCGTCAACTAGCTATGACCGTTGACTCAACCGAAAAAGCCGAATTCTTACAAAAGGCATTCTCTATTGCCAGCGAAAAGATTCTGCTATGCCCATCATCCAGATTTGATCACACCGCTTTCTTCCGAGTGGGCGAAATTTCGTCAATCACCACTCTGGTCAGCGATTCTAATCTGTCGGATTTCTATAAAGAAGCCGCTTTCCAGCGCGACCTTCGTTTGTACACTTCTTTGTCCCTATATGAATTTCCCAGTACATCTTGAACCTTCGGACAGGAGGTCCCCTCTTATGTATCATTGTCCCTGTGTGGAACTCTGTGATGTTTCTGTTAACTCAACAGAAAGTTTTTCTCTTTATCACATAAACGCTAAATTTTCGGCTAGTGCCCTGCATTTTCTAACCAGCAGCCATCTTGATGAATTACGTCTACTTTTCGCTGTCATTGATGGGCAAATCTCACCTCAAAGTGGTCATGTATGTTTACAACCTACGGGGGGTAATGTGTTCCATCTGTCTGGATACTCTACTCCGCCACTGTTTCCAGAGTTTTCTCTCGCAGAAAATATCTATTTCACCAACTATAGTAAAGCCCAAGGAGTTTTTGGTACTATAGATCAAAAACGTCTTTTCCTTTTCTGCCAGAAATTATTAGCCCGCTTTTCATTAGTTTGGAATGTACAAGCTCCACTATCCTCTTTTAGCCTAGCGCAACAACAGCTAGTCCTTCTATTGCGAGCTCTTGTGTCGGACTGTTACGTGGTGTTATTAGATGAACCTTGTGCCTTACTAACAGATGAGGAGCAGGCAATCGCATATCAGATTATCCATGCCATGCGTGAAGAGGGGCGCTGTGTGCTGATTGCCACCACCAAACTTCAGGAAATTTTTGAACACGGGGATACTGTGACAATTTTTGACAACGGGAAGGTTAGCGCACATCTAGCCCTTCGTTCAGAGTTAACAGAAGAAAACCTACTGGCCTTGCTATCTGGTCAGTGTTATCTGAATCGGTATCCCAGACGAGAACGCCCTTTAGGTAAAACTGTATTTCAGGTAGAGCATTTATCGGTTCATAATATACTAAAAGATATTTCTTTTACCCTTCATGAAGGAGAAAATCTAGGTGTCACTGGGTTGGCTGGCTCGGGTCGTTCTCTGTTATGCCGTAGTTTGTTTGGACTAGAGCCCTGCCATATTCAAAATTTAAAAATCCATGGACGCCCCGTAACTATCAACGATTCCTCCGATGCTGTCGCGCATGGATTAGCTTTCCTCCCTGAAGGCGTACCTGACGACAGCTTGTTTGACAATTTAACTGTCGGGCAGAATCTATCTTTTGCTTCGCTACATCGCTTTTTACACAAAAAAATTTACCTCGATCACCCATTCGAACAATATTTGGTAGATAACTATCTTGATAAGCTTCGATTGCCTTCCAGCGATTCAGTTTTCTGCCAAGAACTCACCCGTGGTGAGCAACAAAAGCTCTCATTGGGACGTTGGATGATGTCGGGCGCTAGCGTATATATTCTAGATGAACCCACCAGCGGCTTAGATGTGCCTTCCAAAATCGATATATATAATATGATTGAAGATCTACGGCGTAATAATTGCAGTTTACTGATGGTCAGTTCTGATATGGAAGAACTTCTTGGCATGTGTGATCGAATTCTGGTGATTGCACATGGGCGGATTTGTCTGGATGCTCCTACCCACAAATTGACCAAAAAAGAACTACTGTACGCAGCATCTGCACATTAAAAAATCTGTATAAACAACAAAGCAACCATAAATTTCCTCTATCCGTGAAATCGCTATAGAATCCTTGCCTGAGCAGTGGTTTGCTCCTCCGGTTTTCTTCTGATAGAAAAGATGCCGACATCTTGCAATTCACGGCAGTACCCAATAACACGATCCTTATTAAAAAGTTCCTTATCACCATTTGTGATGAGCGCGATTTTACGATAGCCTTTTTGGAACAAATTCCGTACCGCCAGCGAACCGGCTTGCATATTATTTATATCTACCCAACTGATTTCGTTTTCGGTATGCTCGTGGCGTCCTAAAATCACACAGGGGAATTTCTGCTCATTAAGGCGTTTGAGGAATGGCTCGTTTGCGATTGATTCAGGAATAATTACTCCATCGATTTTTTCCCCAAGACTAACCTTTCTACAGAATCAATCCCCCCAAATGCCTCCGCGCCATTTGTGATGAGCAGATTATAATCGTTTTTATGGGCAGTGGTCTCAATTCCAAAAACTGTATCGTTGAAGAAATTGTTCGAATATGCTTCTGTGTTTTCTACATCGATAACAATTGCAATCGTATGTGCGCTGCCTGTCGCAAAACTTCTTGCAAAATCGTTGGGAACGTAATGTAGTTCCTGCATTGCTTTTTGTGCGCCTCGTGCTAATTTTTTCGCTATTGCGCAACTCAGAGTATGTTTTTCTTTACAATTTACATCCAGAAATACCTCATTGCGTCTGCCCTGCTTCCGTTTACATGTACCTCCAAGTGCAGATGGCTGCCTGTGGCTCGCCCAGTGTGACCGACATAGCCGATGATCTGTCCGGCCTGTACTTGCTGACCGGTTGTGACACAAATGCTGGAACAGTGTGCATATAGTGTTTCCAGCCCGCTACCGTGGTCGATTTGGATGTAGTAGCCGTAACTGCCGCCCCAGCTGTCAAGACCGTTGGCAACGGTGACGATGCCGTCTGCGGCGGCGAGGATCGGTGTTCCCTCGGCACAGGCAATGTCGGTGCCGGTGTGGGAGCTTACCTTGCCGGTGATGGGGTCCACGCGGTGACCAAACCGCGAGGTAATCGTACCCGCAACCGGCAGCGGCCATTGCAGGGTGCCTGTGGGGGTGCGAGTGCTGTCCGGGTTCATAAGTTCTCCACCGCCCTGTGCAAAACCGCCGAGCAACTCTGCCCATAGTTCTTCATACTGCGGGTCTTGCAGCAATTGCAGATAAGTATCCTGGCGGGTGGTAAAGTGATAGTCTGCTGCCATCTCGTCAGGCGTTTTGTGGGTAAGCTCTATCACAAGGACGGTTTCAGTTATCTCTGTGGTGGCCTGGTTGCCATCCCCATCGGTGGTATCTATTGTGGTAGTCTCCTTGTGGGTGGAATAGTCCACCTTGTTCATCTCCAACATGATTTCTCGCAGTTTGTCTACCTGTTCCTCTTCAAGCGAAGCAACCGAGGAGCCGAACTCATCCCCTGATACATACGAAGAAAAGACTGCCAGGACATCCTGCCAACGGATGAAGTACACATCATCGTTGGCTACAATGTCCTGGCGGTCATGTTGTATAGTGTTAGAGATTTCTTCCAGCCGGTCACGGTATTCCCCCGTAAGTGTCTCTACGGCCTCCTGCACTGTGACAGCATTTTCATTGGGCGCATTTGCGGCAAAAAAGATGCCATAGGCCGAGCCGGACACAAATGCCACAAGGCTTATGACAATAATAATGCTGAGCGCCACGCTGATGCCGGTAGCAATGGCTGTTACAAGGCTGTGCAGGCTGGCGAGAAAATGCCGGATGGCCAAGCGCACCGCCGCAGCCGCCTTGCGGGTTTTGCTGGCAGCTTTCCGGATGGCAAGCTGCACTTGACGGGTACGGGTCTGCATTTGTGTTTGGTTTGTTACGCTCCGCACAGTTTCATTTGCGGCAGTACGCAGTTGGCGCTGACTTTGGGTCACACCGCGAATATCTCGCGGCGCGGTCTTGGCGGTGATGGCTTTTTCTTTTGCCCGCTGTCGGGGCAAATCTGCCCCACGGCGCGGGTGCTGCTCTGCATCGGGCAGCGTGCCGCACTCGACTTGTTTGGGGCTGACACCGCGCTCACTGGCGGTGTGGACGCGGGTGGCCTCGACCGATTCTGCGGCGTGGCGCACCCGGTACTTTTCTATCTGTTTGCGGGCAAACTTGCGCCCCTGCTGCACGGTGAAATCTGTGTTTTGCTTGATGGCTAAACGAGATGTATCGGTCAGCACTACGCCGGTGTCTGGGGCTGCGGTGTAGTTGTCATCCTCTTGCGTGGAGGTGCTTTCCCGCAGCTTGTTTCGGCTTTTCTCTTTGGCTTCTGTCCACGCCTTTTTCAGCGCAGCTTTCGGGATTTTCCCTGCGGCATTGCTTCTCGGCACGCTCTTGGTTGGCTTTTCCTTAATATCTTTCATGGCATCACCCCTGTCATAAATTAATCAAATAGAATTTCAAAATCGTTCAAATGGCTTTTAAATTCCGAACAGAAGTCACCGCTATAATTAATCTCGTAATCAAGAAACAAACGCGGGAAGCATCCCGCACTCACCACTGCACCTTAGACCATGCTAAGACAGCCGTCCGGGCAAGGCAGATAACAAGTCAGCTATAATGCCATTACATATAATAAAATTAACCGTCATATTCATCCAATCGAGAATATGGAGGCTTCCTTTTCAAGCAACACCTTCTCTGGTATAATAGAAGTATTTCGATTACTATTTATTGTCAAAAAACCATTTTAAAGTTAAGAGACATTCAACAAGAGGCTTCTATGAATTACGAGACATATATTAACTTGATCCTTTCTGGGAACCCTCATGATGCCAATAGATATAAAGCCGCCTTTATTCCCAATCGCTTATATAAATATTATAGTCTGGGAGATGACCCCGCACTTAATGAATTGAAATTAGAAACGCTTTCTCGTGGTGAGGTATACTTATCCAAAATGGAAGAGTTTAATGATCCTTTCGAGGGGAAGGCTCTCTATTTCAATAAATCTTTGCTTGAAGAAAAGGGATGGAGTCGTTCTCTCATAGAGACGGTCTCAGATACACTTAGAAACAATTATCGAATAGCTTGTTTCTGCAACGCGGAGGAAAAGGAGCAAAATATGCCTATGTGGGCATACTATGCAAATAACCACCAAGGATTTTGTGTCGAGCACACATTTAATCTTGACTATATGACCTTTCTCTATCCTGTTTCGTATGAACCCAAGCGTATTCTTGCAGACAAACTCATGACAACTTTTATCAATGATATGTTTGACGCCACACAAAATCACGCTCCTCTTTCACAAGAAGCAAAAGAGCGTATGCTACTCTTATACCTCACAAACATAATCAAACACAAAAGTTGGGAACACGAAAGAGAAATTAGAGCCGTAATTCCATCCCCTGATGGTAGTAGGCCATACATATCTGCTCCGCCAACCAATATATACATTGGTTTAAATTGCTCGGCTGAACATTGCTCTCGTCTTATTAATGTTGCAAAAAATTTTGCGCCCGCCTGTAACATATACAAAATGGTATTTGATGATAATACATCTGATAGCATACAATTGCAAGAAATTTCTCTCTTATAATTATTAGGTGGACTTCTATTTCTATTAGACATCTGTTAATCCTTCTTTACTTCATCTGGCTTGGTCGTCATCAAGCCGTAGAGCTTAGTATTTTTCGGGAAACTATTGGTGAAAGGCACGATATTTCCCGCGCACCGAATCAGCCCGCAGCCTGCGGGAACGTTGGTGACATAACCAAGCTGGTTGTCGGAAATGTTCAACAGCTTCGCCAGTTCCTCACGATCCGTGGCACTCTGGTTCAGCATTACCAGAAATTCCGAGTTGGCCAGCATCAGGCGGGCGGTGTCAGAGCGCAGCAACTCGTCCACATTCTGCGTCAGCCCGGTCACAAGACCGTTGTATTTGCGGATGCGTTTCCACAGCTTATAAAAGAAATTAGCACTGTACTCATAGCGGAACAAAATATAAAACTCATCGCAGAAAATCCACGTTCTGCAGCCTTTCTTCCAGTTCTGAATGACGCGGTTATAAATCGCATCCAGCGTCACCAGCATCCCCAACGGCATAAGCTGCTCACCCAATTCGCGGATGTCATAGGCAATGATCCGCGCCTGCGTGTCCACATTGGTGTGCCGGGCAAAGGTGTTCAGCGTGCCGGTAATGAACAGCTCGGACGACAGCGCCAGCCCCTGCGCTTCGGGTTCGGGCTGCATCTGGAGCAGACGGTAAAAGTCCTGCAGCGTGGGCGGCGTGCCTTGGTAGCCGTTGCGGATGTAGGGCAAATAGACCTGCTCGGTGCAACGACCGAGGAGGGACTTTTCTTTCGCGGTCACCATGCCGTCCCCAATCAGCTGTTCGAACAGCGACAGCACAAACTCAGATTTAGACACAATCGGGTTGCGCTCATCGCCGTAGGCGCGGTCCATGTCCAGCGCGTTGATGTGGGTGTCGGACGTGGCCGAGATGCGTATGACTTCACCGCCAAGGGCTTCGGTCAGATAACCGAACTCACTTTCCGGGTCGAGAATGAGAATGTCATCCTCGGTAGAGAGCGCGATTTGCACAATTTCTTCCTTGGCGCTCATGCTCTTGCCGGAGCCGGACACGCCCAAACGGAAGCTGTTGCCATTCAGCAGCAAGCGGCGATCCGCCACGATCATGTTCTTGCTGACGGCGTTCTGCCCGTAGTACAAACCGTTCGGCTGCATAATTTCCTGCGCACGGAACGGAATCAGCACGGCGGTGCTTTCGGTGGTGAGCGTGCGCAGGGCTTGGATTTTTCGCAGTCCATACGGCAGCACGGTGTCCAGCCCATCTTTCTGCTGCCAACGCAGCGTGGAAAGCTGGCACAGGTGCTTACGCGCCGTGGCGTAGAGCGTTTCGGTGTCGCTGTCGAGCTGCTCTTTGCTGTCTGCCAGATGCACCAGTGTCACCAGCCCGAACATCATCCGCTGGTCGCGGGTGGTCAGGTCGTCCAGCATTTCTTTGGTTTCCTTGCGCTGGAGTTCCATGTCATAGGGAATCGTGGCGGTAAAATTGTTGTTGGCGTTCTGGCGGCGCTGCCAGTTGGCTACATTCGTTTCTACCCCTAACAGCGTGCTTTGCAGCTGGCGGGCGGCCTCGTCTGTCGGCACCGGCAGGATGTCGATGGACAGCATCAAGTCACGGTCAAGGTCGCAAAGCTCTGACACAAAGCTGTCCTTGATATAGCTGGCGTAGTCCTGCAAGTACAGAACACGCCCATACCGCGAATCCAGCTTGAAATGGTCAGCGGCAAACTCCATGCTGTCGGGGCAGAACCAATCCTTGAAATGCTGTCCGCGCTTGGCGTGTTCGTGAATATTGAACTCTGCCGCAGCCTGTTCCCCGGCCTTGAAAAAATCGTGGAAAATGTGCAGGCGCTCGTTCAGAGTCAATTCCTGCGCCACCGAGGAAAGCTGGGAAAGATGCGTCACCAGATCCGTGCCAACGCGGGCAAAATAACTACGAGCTTCGTCTGCATTGCGCTTTACCACGCTCACGGTCAAGTAGCGCTCCCGCACAATGCTGTTACTGGTGCCGGTCACTTGCGCGGTCAGCATCTGGTTGAATTCGTGGCGATATTCGTCCAGACCATCATCCTTGTTGGGCAGCAGGACGCTGCGCTCGAACTCAGCCTTGTTGATGCGGCGGTTGTAAATTGTGATTTTTGCCGATGCGCCGGAGTCGAGGGCGTTCAGCAGTTCCGAGTAATCAAGGAACATACTGGTTTTGTCCTCTTTGCTGGCGATGGCGTAGTTGATGTCGGTAAACGACCATGTTTTGGAATACTGGTTGCCGACTTGGAAAATCCCATCCGCAAAGATACGGCGGATGGGAATGGCATCCTGTACGCTGCGCGGAATACGAAACTTCTCGCGTTCCATCTTCTGCGCTTTCGACAGGGTTTTAATCAAGCGGTTTCCTCGCTGTCATGGGTGTTTTTCTTCATAGGCAAACCTCTCTTTCGCTTTATGCCCGCACGGATGGCGGGCTGCATGGCTTCGTAGTAATAGCTGTCGGATTTGAACACAAGGCGTTTCGGGCAGAGGATTTCAGACTTGAACCACGCCCACAGCACCTGTTCGGCGGTCATGCCGTGATAGGTGAAGAACCCGCAGGCGGCAAAGGGTGCGGCACCCAGAATGCACATCCAGCCGATTTCTTCGGTGCCGACATACGGCTGCAAGGCAAAGTAGATACCCACCGCCACGCCGACAGCCAGCACCGAGCAGATGAATTGCCGCGTGTTCAGCCCGAAAAAGATGTTCTCGTGGTAGTCGCGGACTTCTTTCGGTATTTTGATTTCGATAAAAGACACCTCCTGTAAACAAAAGCGCCGCTATGCAATCTGCACAGCGGCGTTCTTCATTATAAATATTTCGTATAATTTTGTGTTCCGTGAAAGATTCTGTAAATTTCCACGGTATTTCTTGGTTCATCAATTTTGAAGAGAGCCACATATCTTCCAATCAAGAACTTCCTGTATTCTCTCTGCCGAAGCACCTCGTCGCGGGAGTACCCATAAATTGTAGGAGTCTCTTCCAAACGAAGCAGCACTTCACCAAAATCTTTTACAAACGAACGAATTGCCTGCTGAGAGTCGAACTGTCTCTCAAAATATCGCAAGATTTCTTGGTAATCATCCTCAGCTGCTGGCAGCAAAATGACATTATAACTCATACTTCTTGCTCGTTTCTTTCAGAATATCAGCAAGAGGTCGCCCCATTCCAGCTTCGTGCTGTGCTTCAGCCGTTGCCAGCTTTGCGTATACCTCGTTCATGATTTGTTGGTGCTCATAGGCTTCCATGCTCATGATAACCATATCGCCATAACCGTTTTTGGTTACAAAGATAGGTTCTGCTGTTTCATGACAGCGTTGGGAAATTGCGTTGGTATTCTTTAAATCACGAATCGGAATAATTTCAGGCATAGTCTCAGCTCCTTTCGTGGCTCTATTATACCACAAAAAAGCCGCGCCTGCAACTCACAATCCCATAATTTCTTTCACAATGCGGTCACAACCTTTGATGGCACCGACCAGCACCAGCAGGTTAAAAGCCAACTCGCCAACATACGTCCACACTGCCGTCACCACAGATGCACCGGTATCCACGGTGGGTGGACTGGACGAGATGGCGGAGAAAATAATGCAGGACAAGGCAATCACCACACCCTGCAAACATACACCTGCGTAACTGCGGATGAAGTTTTTGCCCACGCTGCTTGTAGGCTCACCCGCAAAGGTGGACAGCGGTATCGGCGCAATCGCAGCGTACATCCACAGGCTGAACATTCTGCCGTAGACCGTGAGGATCATGGTAAACGACAGAACTGTTATCAGCAGCCCGCCGATCAGCGTAACCGCCCACAGCGGGATGCTATCCCAAAAGCCCACATTGTTAATGGCATCGATCAACTCCTGCGGCAGTGTCACGCTGCTCATGCCGGAGCTGCCCGATTGGGTGATAATGGTGGACACCATGCCCTGCACAATGGAAAACACCGCCAGCATCAATTCCAACCCGTAGGTCACCGCGCCCTTGGCCAGCGCAAAGCGGATGAACAGCTTTAGCGCGTGTTCGGGCTTTTTGACTTCCACAAAGCTGCCGCAGGTTTTCATAACGCCGACAGCAAAAAACAGAACCAGCAGCCCATAGCCAATCGCCTGCAAAGCGCCGTGGATGCCGGTCATCACGCCCCAGACCTGCCCGCCCTTGAATGTCTGCGGGCTTTCGGTCAGCAGTGACCAGATTTCTGCCAACTTGTCGTTCCATGTGGAGAGCGCGGCGTTTAAGTTGCTGACAATCCATGACTCACCCACAGAACATCACCGTCCTTCCTCTTGGTATGACCCTCACGCAGTAATGAGGTCGAGAATTTCCTTGGCGAAGGTAATCACCAGCCCACCGGCCAGCGTCAGGAAACCTTGGCTGCGCTGGCTGGGGTCGTGGCTCTGCAAGGACAGACCGACCTGCACAATGCCCCACCCCAGCAGGATAAGCCCCACCGCGCGGATCAGCGAAAAGATGAACGTGGAAAGATTTTCGACCACTACCAGCGGGTCACTGGTGGCAAAGGCGGGCAAGGCAAAAACAACGCCGCACACCATGACGGCGTACAGCATGAACAGGTTGCGAGAAATTTTTACGAATTTTTTGTTGTGATTCAGCTTCATTTGGGCCTCCTGATTCTTTGTATGGTTGGCTTCATTTCTGCCGCTTCGGCGGGCAGGAAATCGTCCATATCCAGCAGTTCGTAATTTTCGGGTGCGCCGGGCAGATCGTCCAGCGCGTTGTCGGCGGCGTAGTCGTAAGGGGCTGCGCCGCCGTCCTCGGTATAGCGGATATTGGGGTGGTTCAGCAGATTATATTTCAGGTCAACCACCGGGCGTTCCCCTCGGATGAACAGGATACATTTGCTGTTGTCCAGCAGCCGCACCTCGTCCGGGGCCATAAGGTCGCGTCCGGATTGCTGGTGGTTGATGCTGTAACTGCCGCTGCGCCCTTTGCTTTGGTTATAGCTGGTCGTGGAGATGGTTTCCTTGCCCAGCAGTTCCGAAACATACTTGTGGGTTTCTTTCTCGGTGCCGCCGAGATAGAGGAACTCGTCGCACAAACCGACCAGCGATTCCCAATCGTCCTTGTACATAGCCTTTAGCTGTGCCATGTTCTGCACGATGATGGAGCAAAAAATGGCGCGGGAACGCATGGTGGCAAGGGCAGACAAAAAGGTGTCTTTTGGCAAGGAAATGTTCGCGTACTCGTCCATAAGGCAATGCACCGGCACAGGCAAGCGTCCTTTGTGTATGCGGTCTGCTTGTCGATACAGCGTCTGGATAAGCTGCGTGTAAATCATGCCGACCAGATAATTGAGCGACTTATCCGAATCCGGAATGCAGCAGAACAGCGCAATCTTGCGTTCGCCCAATTCCGGCAAGTGCAGCTCGTCCGTCATCGTCAGCTTGGCGATAGATGGCAGGTTAAACGCCGCCAAGCGAACACCTACGCTGACCAGAATGGACTTCGCGGTTTTGCCAGAGACGAAAAGTCAAGGACTTTTTCATCAAATTCAAA
>ENA-ORUQ01001985-ORUQ01001985.1-human-gut-metagenome-genome-assembly--contig:-NODE-1985-length-17561-cov-2.681366_pt1 | contig 17561 bp, 16 predicted proteins | sample MGYA00242081_ERZ509211 | MGnify/ENA primary metagenome ERZ509211 (study PRJEB26280, sample SAMEA2338785) | human gut metagenome | biome: human gut; feature: human-associated habitat; material: faeces...
TCAGGGTCTGCGCCACCCGCTGGGTGATGGCCGCCTCATCAAAGTTGGCATTGGTAATGGTGGCAAAGAGATTCCAGGTCACCAGATGGCTGACCTCCGGGGACACGCGCTTACCCTGGGCGCGCAGGGCGGTGGTCACCGCCGCCAGTCCCCGGGTTACGTACACCAGCAGATCCTGCATAGCCGCCACATCCGGCGTTTTTCCGCACACACCGGAGCGGGTGCAGCCGGTGCAGCCGGCAGTCTCCTGGCACTGATAGCAAAACATGTTCTGATCCATTTTCATTTCTCCTGTTTGGTTTTTTCTCAATCAATTGGTTTGGGTGGGAAACACGACGGTCAGCAGCATTTTGAACGCCTCCGGTGCGAAGACCGCGTGGGGAATCCCCGCCGGCATCACCAGCGCCTCACCGGCGTGAACCAGGTGTTCCTCTCCTCCTACGGTGAAGCGGCCGGTTCCCTCCAGAACCTGCACCATGGCATCACCGGCGGAGTCGTGGGTGCTGATCTCCTCTCCTTCGGCAAAGGCAAAGAGCGTGATGCTTACATATGGATTCTGCGCCAGCGTCCGGCTGACAATCTGCCCGGGCTGTGCGGCCACCTCCTGAGCGAGGGGCCGCACCTGGGCGTGCGGGAAATTTTTGATATAGGGCATGGCTGACTCCTTACTCCTGCGCCTCGATGGCCTGTACCGGGCAATTCTGCATCGCATCCAGTGCTGTTGCCAGATCCCGGTCCACCTCTTCGTCGATGGCCTTGGCCACGCCTTCTTCCGTCATGGTAAAGACCTCCGGGCAAATTCCCGTGCAGAGACCGCAGCCTACACAACTTCCATTTACAATATAGCGCATCGTTTGATCCTCCTGTTCATTATCCTGATGGCTTTTCGTTTACAGCCTCAGTATAGTCAGCTTTCCCTCATCCGTATGTTGTTATGACAACATACCGCCTTTCTTTTGAAGAACAGGCCATGAAAAAGCGGCACAGCCATGACTGACTGCGCCGCTTCCGCCTTGCCGGGGGCCATATGAAAACCGCGTCTGGAAATCCAGACGCGGTTTGATTCTGCACAAACTGTTACCGGCCGCTGCGAGACGCCTTTCCCATTGCGGGGTTTCTCAGGCCAGTACCGTTCCCACCGGGAACAGCCTCCGAAACACCCTGCGCACCAGAGGACCGGCAATTAAAAACTGAAACGGCAACGCCATAATAAAATTCCGCGGAATGTTGCGCAGCCAGATCCAGGGAATCTCCCCCCAGGCTCCCGTATGGAACGCCGCCTCACAGGCCCCGTAAAAGGACATCAGGATCACCATGCACACCACCATGCCCCCGGAAATGCAGAGAATTTTCTTCAGGGGAGGATCCTGCGGCTTGAGCAGATACCCAAACGCCACGCCCTTGGCAATTTTGGATGCCACAAACCAGTCACAGCACATGCCGAACACATAGGCAAAGGGGAAGCCGATCCACCCTTTTTCCAAAACTTCCAAGTCCAGTGTGCCATATTGCAGTGCCACATTATAGATACTCATCCAAAGCACCATCACAAAACACATCATCACTGTATAAAGCAAACTCTCCCGCTGATTCTGCGGCATACTCTTCCATCCTTTCCTGCCCCGCTTTCAAAAGGGACTTTCCCATCATATCACACCATTTTCCTCCTTCGTAATTGTGCGTTTTTCCAAACATTTCAATTTCATCCCAACAGTTTTATGGACTTTGGCAAGGGACCGCTCCCTCCGCGGTGCAAACCGCCGCAGTTTTTATTCTCAAAAAAAGCCGGAGCAAGCATTTCTGCTTGCTCCGATACTTCCCTTATTTTCCGGACATATGCAGCCGAACACCCGCCGGGCGGACTGCATCAATAGTCTTCGCAGTGGATCTCAAAAAAGCTTTTGCCGTACTGACAAGTCGGGCATACCTCCGGCGCGGCAGTCCCTACCACAATGTGGCCGCAGTTGCGGCACTCCCACACCTTAACTTGGCTCTTTTCAAAAACCTGCGCGGTCTCCACATTGCGCAGAAGGGCCCGATAACGCTCCTCATGGCGCTTCTCAATGGCCGCTACCAGACGGAACTTGGCGGCCAGCTCCGGGAATCCTTCCTCCTCGGCAGTCTTGGCAAAACCGTCATACATGTCGGTCCATTCGTAGTTTTCTCCTTCGGCAGCATGCAGAAGATTCTCTGCCGTATCCCCCAGGCCGTGGAGCTCTTCAAACCACATCTTGGCATGTGCCTTTTCATTCTCCGCAGTTTTCAGGAACAGCGCCGCAATCTGTTCATAGCCCTCCTTCTGCGCCACGGAAGAATAATAGGTGTACTTATTGCGGGCCTGGGACTCTCCGGCAAAGGCCGCCTCCAGGTTCTTTTCCGTCTGAGTGCCGGCATACTTCCCCGCGCCGCTCTTGGCCGGAGCCTCCTCCACTTTCTCGAAAGCAGAAGCGGGCTGCTTGCAGAGGGGGCAGGTGAAATCCGCAGGAAGCGTCTCTCCCTCATAAATATAACCGCAAACTTTGCATTTCCATTTGGTCATGGTCTTGTTTTCTCCTTTTTCCTTTTCCGCGTTTACCGCAGCCGATTCCGTCTGTGCTTTCTGGATACGCTGGCTTTGATCCTGATAAGAAGTGTGGAGCATCTTTTCTGCCAGCTCACTGAGCGGATGCCCGTAGAACGTCTCATAGAGCTTTTGAATTTCAGGATTTTCATGGCTGGTGCGCAGCGTCATGGCGCCGTCCCTGCGATACAGGGCGGCAATCCGGTTTTTGCGGGTCTCATCCGCATTTTTCATCAGATCCTTGGGTTGTCCGCCGCCGCCGATACAGCCGCCGGGACAAGCCATCACTTCCACAAAGTGGTATTCCTTTCCGGTCTCCCGCATCCGCTGGAGAAATTGCCGGGCATTGGCGGTTCCATACACCACGGCTACCTGCAGCCGCAGTTCCCCGATCTCCACTTGCGCCTCCCGCACGCCTTCATATCCTCTCACCGGATTCAGCTGCAGCAGCGCATCCGGCGCCGTTTGACCCGTGAGATAGACATAAGCAGTACGGAGGGCCGCCTCCATCACGCCGCCGGTATTTCCGAAAATCACGCCTGCGCCGGAAGCCTTGCCCATCAGGGAGTCATAGGCGGAATCCTCCAGGGCATTCCAATCGATGCCCTCCGCCTTGGCCCACCGTGCCAGCTCCCGGGTGGTCATCACCTGATCGGTGTCCCGCATTCCTGCGATACCATGGTAATCCGCGGCGGCGTGCATCTCCTCCCGCCGGATCTCAAACTTTTTGGCGGTACAGGGAGTCAGCGCGACATGGACGATGCTCTGCGGATCCAGCCCCATCTGCTTGGCAAAATAGGTTTTGACCGTGGGGCCCTGCATTCCGATGGGACTCTTTGCCGTCGAGAGGTGCGGGAGCAGTTCCGGTGCATAAATCTCCGCAAAATGCACCCATCCGGGACAGCAGCTGGTAAACTGAGGAAGCGGCCTGTCCTTCTGCGTTATCCGGCGAATCAACTCGCTGGCTTCCTCCACAATGGTGAGATCCGCAGCGAAATTGGTATCCAGCACATAGTCGGCACCAAGCGCCCGCAGCAGGGCCACCATTTTCCCTTCTACAAAGGCTCCGGGTTCCATTCCGAATTCTTCCCCCAGAGATGCCCGAACCGCAGGAGACGTACTGACCACCACAACCTTGTTGGGGTCCGCCATCGCCTTTCGGATCTGCGGGCATTCATCCCGTTCGGTAATGCTGTCCACGGGGCAGACATTGGCGCACTGTCCGCAATAAACACAGATTGCCTTCCCTGCAGTCTCCTCCAATGTATACGTACCGTGTACCCCCATCAGATTGGTACAGGCATCCTTGCACATGCCGCACCGGATACACTTCTCCTCCCAGCGCACAATGCTGGGATTGTCCGCCTCAATGGGAACGCGGACAGACAAAGGCTCATGTCTCAGTTTCCTCACATTCCTTTCTGTTGAGATTCTTCCTGCATGCTTCACACAGGTATAACAATTTCAGATCGTAAGACAGGATAGAAATACCCGCCTTCTCCTCCAACTGTGCGGTCAGATCCCCCAAATCCACATCCAACAGCCTGCCGCATTTCTTGCACACCAGATGGTCGTGCCGCCGGATTCGGTCATATCGGTCCGCCATGCCTTCCAGAGATACCTTGCGGATCCGATTCTCCTCCCATAAGCGATTCAGGTTATTGTATACCGTTGCCAGCACAACGGTGGGATAGGTTTCCCGCAGCTGCATAAAGATCTGCTCTGCCGTCAAATGGTCGTTGGACGACTCCACAATCTCCAAAATCTTCTTTGCATACTTGGTCATCATTCTCAGCACCATTTTTAGAATTATTTTAATTCTATTTTACGGATTTCAAGTTTGAAATCAATAGGAAAACAGCACAAAAGAGGTGGACCTATTTTGTATATATCCACGCATCCCTCTCCATCCGGAAAGCGGAATCCACACCTTGCGACCGCTCGGTACGTTGGAACGCAGCTCTCATGATTCCGTGCATTTCCCATAAGCGGATATCGGGCCCCCTCCCTCCCCGACCGCAACATGCCGCGCTGGTATTTCCGCGGTCATGTAAAGGCAGCGTTCACGCATCGCGGTTCGTTTCCCTCCCGTTCGCGGGCTGTGGTGTACGATAAACAAAGATCCCCAGCCAATGCCGGCCCGGCTATTGGCTGAGGACCTTTTCATGATAATCATTATAAGAAGCAATCTTGGCTTCCGATTTTATACTCCGGGAAGATTTGAACGCCCAGGCCGTGTTCAATATCCCATGCGCAGTCAAGGAGCAAAAGCGCATCTCCGGTTTGCGTGAACAAGAGTGTTTTCGGTGTAACTATGTCAGCAAGATCCGATACCGAGGAAACCATTCTTGCCCCCATCCAGGTCTCAGCAAGCTCATTGCAATTTGTGTTCACATAGTCTGTAATCACTTCGGCAACGGTCTGCGCAATTTCCTTTTCGTTTGCTTTATACCGAGCATAACTTTCTCTCTGCGCATCGGTGATTGGTTTGCCGGAGTACGCTTTAGCGGCAACCGTAATATCCCATTCCTTATGGAACAGAGCGCACTTCTCAATTTTGTACCATCTATGCTTATATTTCATCTCACCGAAAACGGGATCCGTATATGTTACTTCCATGTCACTCAACTCCTTATCTCGGCGGATGTATTTTGAGCTTTGCACTCAGCAATCCCACCGGAATGAATGATATTTGCATGAATCTCATTGGGCACTTTCTGCATAGTTTTGCAGTCCTTACATTCATGCCATGTATAATTATTTTCTTTTCGCCACTTTTCCACTTCTTCAGGCGTGCAGCCGCGCTGTTCGGCGAGTTTTTCGTCGGCTTGGGAAAAATTCTCATCGCGATCCGAAGAGAAATCATCGATTTCAACTGTACCCTTTGCAACCTCTGAGAAGTCCGGCTCTCCATTGCGAAAAGTAATTCCCTCAATTCCATACTTATCCATCAGCTCACCCCAAGACAGGCCGTTTGGGTTACTGTACGGTTTTTCAGGATTGCAGCTTTTTTCAAGGGGGGTCAGCTCCGGATCGGGTTTCCATATCGAATTTCCGGGCTCACCCGTCCACTCGCCGCCATTGCGCGGAATAAAGCCGCTTCGTTCGAACTTAATCTTCACATCCAGCTTTTGAATTTCAACCGCTTCTATCCTTTTCACATCCGTCTCAGGCACTTCTACTACGGTCTGCTCCAAATTTCCAAATACACTCATGCAAGGCGCCCTCTCTCTTTAATTTCTTCGACCCAGCGCTGATAGAATTCAACACCCTCGTTGTCCGAGAGGCTGTATGCTTTCACAAGATAATGGCTGAGTGTCAGCAGCATATCATCCGTCACACCGGACATTTTTTGTGCGATCAAGGTATTCAGCCGGCAAGAAAAGCCCTCGATATTCAAAGATGTTTTCCGTGCAATTTCAACTGCGTCTTCCAGCCCCAAGATGCCTTTGACAAGCTGGGCTTGCTCGCCGAAGAACGAATCGTCCCAAATTCTTAAGGTGCCTTTGACCTTGTATTCCCGAAGAAGTGAAATGAGCGCAGCCTTCACACGAACTATGCAGTCGCTCGAATCAATGGCATCGCCGATTTCAGCAGGAACGATTTCTTTCGGATCATCCAGTCTGCCATGAGCAACAAAATGAATCAGGACGGAAGCGGCCCGCTTGGTTTTGTCCAATTCTTCATCCGTTGACGGTTCGCAGAAATCCGCTTCCGCGCCTTCATACTTGTCGATCTTACACAGTACCGGCTCAATCCAGTCATTCTGATAGACAACTGCCACGCCTTGAGGAAGCCGTGCAATTTCATCAATCTGAATATCCTTGAGGGCAGCGGACTTGCCGGCAATTCTTCTGTCATTTTCTTCGGGAAGCCGCATAATAATTTTTGTATTCGTGTTTCTGATGGCAGAAATATCAACAGCACCCGGCGATTGATCCGCAATGACAAATCCCTCGCCATAAGTCCGCATTTCCGCAATGGCATTGGAAATCATCTCAACCGACTTTTCGGAAATATTGGTACCTTCTGCGTTTGCGCTTGAGGGGTTCGCACCCAGAATATTGTGAGCTTCCTCAAGAACAGTGATGTGCCTTAGCGAACTGTTAGATGCACAAGCGTCGCTCATCCGATGCTCCGACAATCTCATCACCAAAACACCCATTAGGAGAGCTTTTGTTTCCTGCGATCCAATTCGGCTCAGATCAACGATCACATTGGTGTCGAAAAGAATACGGTTGTCAATTTCATCTGAAGAGAATATCTGCCCATTCAGTCCATTCGTCAGCGAGCGAACCCGGGTGGTCAACGAGCCTATGTAGTTTGATTTCACCTCATCTGAATAGGCGGAACGCTCAATAACCTGGATCAACTGCTCCAGCAAGTCTTGAAAAGTCGGATATAGATTGTCGCCCAGCAGATTCTTCGAGTAGGTCAAATCCCAGCCGCAGGCACGATACGCAGCCAACACAGCATCTTTAAGAACCGCCGGCATTGCAGCGTACATCGGCCAGCACACATTGAATATCTCAATAATACGATCAACGTGTTCCAGGACATGGATGCCCTTTGGGAACTTGAAGGGATTGATTTTCAACAGCTTTGTAAAGGCTGGGTTCGTCCCCAAAACAGTGACATTGCGCTTGTGGCCAAAGATGCGCTTATACTCGCCTTTGGCAGGTTCAATAACCATGAAGGAAATATCGTCCCGGCGAGTGGCGGTTAAGTTGGACAAAAGCGTGTAAATTGTGTTTGACTTGCCGCTTCCCGTTGCGCCCACAACAAATGTGTGCATAGGCAGGCTCTCGACATCCAGTGACACTGCGGTCTTTTCGATTTCCCGTCCCATATTGAACACCGAGCCCAGCCTGACGGTTCCCGACGAGGACGGCTGCCTGTATCTCACAACTTCTTTTCCGAAATCTGCGTGTTCAATAACAGGAAACCCTGCGACAGAATTCCGCGGCAATCCCATGTGGATTGCCAGCTCATTTCCGCTGACAAGGTTCGTAGGCATAACCGGAATGGCCGTAGCATTCATCGTATAGCTGAAAACGGGATGAATGAAGTTCTTAACATACTTGGCAATATGCTCGTTTTGAGATATTTCCTCGGGAATAAGCGTCTTGGGCTTATCCCATGTGTTGATGGCAGACACTTCCAATCCGGAGTTTTCGCCGCTCATAATGGACTTGTATGTTGACGCAGCAACCCTGGAAACAGAGGAATCATCACTCAGGAAGTATGCCGCGCACTCCCACATCCCAATGCTCTCAAACTCGGAAAGCCGCTCCAACTGCTTGTCGATTCGGTCAAGCATACTGATAATCGGTTTGTTTTGAATCGTCAGCTGAAGATTTTGTGTGTCGCCGTGAGATGTACCTTCCGCATGGGAATCACTGGTGCTGGTGCCCATGGTTGCAGTGAAGCTTGCTGCTTTGGACGTACCATAGGAATTGCTCTGGCTGCCTCCGCCGACCGTCTTGCTTACCGTCTTGTTTGTGGCCGTGGAAATAGCGGCACCAACCACCCCGCCCACTGCACCGCCAATTGCTGCTCCCGCAGCAGTTCCCGCTCCGGGAATAATACTGCCTATTATGGCACCGGCAATTGAGAGCGTGGCCCCGATTGTGCTGCCGACCTTGCTCCCCGTCGTCGGAGAAGTTTGAGAGACCACTTCGCCGACATTCTTTGTCTCAGTCGTATTTTCGGTTTCCGTGTTCGTCTCTCCCTGAGTTTGCGACTCATTGCGTCCATCGGTATGTGTATCTGTATATGACCGGGACGTGTTTGTTCCATAGTTTACAACTGTACTGGCATAGGGAGAGAGCTGCGTATAAATGTTTTCGTATCCCTGGCGCACAAGATTAAGCTGTTCCTGAGAAGTCGAATTTGCGATAATGATGGCGGTAAACCGGTTGCCCTGCATGGCCAGAGCCAGTTTCTCAAGTCCCTGCAAATATTCATCATTACCGATAAAATCCTTGTTCTTATTATTTGCCACGCATGAAACCGACGAGATCGAATCGGATCCAATACTGTTAAGCAGGGATTCAATCTCAGCGGATTTCAAATTGACCGTCTTTGTCCCCGGAAACTGCCCCTTCATGGCATTGACCAGAGTTGTATAAGAGGTCTGGGTATCGTATTCATCGGACAGATTGCGGATACCAAGGTAAAAATCGGTTTTTGTTCCGTCACTGTGAATAATCGTGAAAACGGCACTGTTTGTTGCAGCAACGGAGTTAAAAACACTGGCGAATTTATACGTGGCAGATTCGTCTTTTTCATACACCATCTCTGTGATCTTAAAGAGGCGAATGTTCCCTAATGAGTTTTCCAATTGCGCATCATCAATCGGAATGACCCGAAGCTCAGGCAATCGGGTGATATAGTTTTTCAAAACCACATCATCAACAAGACGAAATGCTGTGGAAAAGCTATTTTCTATCTGTTCGTATTGAGGGATTAACGCGCTGTCTTTAGAAACCGGTGCTAACTGGGAATCCATCTTTGTCCCTCCTTCTCGTTTTATTTCTTCTTGCAGATCTTGATCGCACAGCCTGATCCGGCAATGATCACACCAGCCCCAATCACAACAGGCTCCGTCACCGCCACCCCCACGACCGTAAGAGCAGCTCCGCCGATGATTAGAGCTGTTTCGTAATCAAACGAACCTGACGAAGAATGGCCTTCGTCATTTGAAGCCGGGGTTTCCGTTTCAGATACCGTAAAGCGTCCGGTTCTGGTGCCCGCAGTATGGGCAGTTCTTCCAGATGGTCTCGGAGCTTCAGAAACTCTGCGTCCCTGTCGATTCTGCGGTTGTGTCTGCGTAAGGGGAATCTCTGTTTCTGTGCGCGTATACCCGGTACGGGACTGCGGCTTTGCCGGATTGGTCGGTTTTTTGGGTGCAGCAGCGGTTTTGGAAACCGGAATTGCAACTGGGATGATTTCCTTGATATGTTGGATGCGCTCTGTCGAGAAATTGATTACCACAGCAACTAACTGCGCATTCAAGTATTCTTCGGTCCATTTCGTACGATCCTGGGTAAGTTCTTGCCCGTCGTGTGCATCCAGAATATCCATTTGGGAAGCAGCATACGAATATGCTTCATCGAAAAGCGAATAGCTTCGATCAAGGATCATATAGTTTGCAAGCGACGTACGGACGGCATTCTTATCCCCCTTCGCTACGATCTCCTTAAATTCGGTTGAAACGCTCATGCGGCAGCCTCCTTAAATTTCAAGAATTCTTTCGAGTTCGGCTTTCACGTTTTCAAGCTGTGCAAGAAGGTCGTTGGCGGCCTTTAACGCTGCTCTGGAGGACTCCTTTGATGCAGCAGCATTCCTAAGTTCATCTGCTTTGTCTGCCAGGATACGGTCGACCTCATCGAACTGCTCGTAGAAATAATTTTTGATTTCATCGGTCTGTTCCTTGCCATATGCAAGAATGCGCTGCCGCTCGTCATACAAACGCGCCATAATCGGGTTCGTAAGCTGATCTTGAAGCTTTTTGCCGCTGATAAATTTAATCTCTTCCGTAACTTTCACATCGTAATATTCCGTAACTTCGTATTCCGGTTTGAACCAACGCAAGGGATTAATCCAACGCTTAAAGCCGGTAACCCGTTTGGTACGGGTTCTGGAACGAGTCTCTGTGTGTGATTCACTACGAGTATCAACAGAAGCATCCAATACAGCATCAGCATTCAACTGAGCAAGTGTCCCTTCGGCGAAGGAAGTCAAGTCAATGGACAGTTCATCCGTGCTGAACTCGTCACTCAATGCAACCAGCTTCTTTACATACTCCGCCAGCAGTTTGCGGCTCTTTTCCTCCACATCTTCCTTAAGAAGCCGCTCTACAGAAACCTGGAACTCATCCTGCTTATGGTCGGCAAGCGATGCAAACCCCTTGACGAATGCCTTCGCGTCATCTTCCTCCATTTCGCTGGGGCAATCCTTGAAGTAGTTTGTCAGCTCAGATTGTGCCTCTGTAATTAGTTTTGTTACATCTTTGTCAAGTTTTGTAGCGATTTCAAACGAAGATATTTTCTTCTTAAATGCTTCGTTTTCGGATTTGCTCTTTAATTTTTCCTGCAGTCCCTCGATCTGCTTTCTGAACTTTTCCTGTTCATCTTCACGAGAGGCAATCTCACGTTTTGTGATTTCAAAGGCTTCCGCACTGTCCAGGCCATGACGGAATGTATTTACAACGTTTGTAATCTTCTGGGGCCGGCAGTATTTTGTAACATACATCCGAATCGTTTCCTCAATGCCGCGGATGCCGCTGTGAATCAGAGCTTGTCCCAAAAGGTCATGATCTTCGATTGCTTTTTGCAATTCAGCATCAAGCAGCATTTGACTGCTCTTGACCAGTGTCGCATATTTCTCCAAATGCAGCTGTTCCTGCGCTACCAGCTTTTTCGCAACAGGTTCCAGCTTTTCAAAAATTGTGCGTCTTTCTTCCTCGTCAAATGTTCTCTGATAGCGGCGAATAAGCAGTGCAGGTTCCGCTGCAGCAGGGAAAATATTGGGAGACTCAATTCCCATTTCCTCGAGATACTTAATCGTGTCGGGAATGGTTTCACCCGCAATATCATCATCCTCTTCGTCGTAAGCATCCAATTTATTGATGACAAAAAGGAATCTCTCGCGCGACTGCTTTCCCCCAACAGACATGCTTTTTGCAATCTTTCGCAAAAACGCATCCTGGGCTTCATCATGCAGCTTGCTCCCGTTCATCACGAACAGGACCAGCATTTTCGAGGATTGGTCCAATGCTCGCTGCGTAACCAGCCCATGCCGCTTGTCCCGTGCATTGTCAGGGCCGGGGGTGTCAATCAGAACCAGGGATACCTCGTCGGAGGAGACAAAGGGAATATTGCCGGAAACCAGGATCTGGCTCACATTGGGATTCTTATTCAGGGTGGTCATCGTCTTGTAATCCAAGGAAGAGAACTTCTCCAGCTCGTTCCCTTCCGCGTCATAAGATACCGCCTTGAATGTATCATCGTTATCGTCCTTGATTTTGGTGATTGTCGCAGTACAGGCCCCGTTTTTGGCGGGCATAAGTTTCTTGGCAAGGAGCGCGTTAATAAGCGTAGACTTACCAGCACTCATGGTCGCAACAACGTTCACCTCAAACTCTTCGTTGAACGCCTTTTGAAAAGCATCCTCCACAGCGGGAGATTGGAGCTCTTCAAACGGCAATTTCCGGACTTGCGTAAACAGGCATCTTATGTCGGCTTCCTTTTCGCCGAATTCTTTTGCGGCCAATTTGTTCAGCGTGAACGAAAGGCCCTTATCCTTTGCCGCCTCAACAGCCGCGCAAAGGTCCTGATAATCCAGCTCGGTGCCGTGAAAGGTGAGCTCAAAAGTATCATCATTGCACACGTCGGCCAGAAGTTCCGGGATCTTGTCCACCCACAGCTGAAATCTCTTGTCTAAGTATTGGATAAGTGTACTATCCTTTCTCGGCGCTTCACCATTGATCTCGATGGTGGAAATGACTTTGTAAGGATTGTGTGTCAATAAAACCTTTTGCATTTTCAGTCCTCCGTGATTCTCTTTAGTAAACTCTCAAACTGCGGCAATCCAGTATGTTCATAAGCTTTATGCAACGCCTCAACAGGAATTTCAGAATGATAGTCTGAAATTCTTGATAAGGAGGGTTCCGCAGGAAATTCATAATAAGCTCCCATATTATACTCTTCATTCAAAAACTTGTTGCAAAAAGCCTTTGTCTGCGCTTCGTCAGCAGCGCTCATCTGCTGCCCCGAGAGCGCTTGCTTGAATCGCAGCCCTGCTTTGGCGGAAATCGGGCACACAATCGGATCTTCATAGCCGATTTCCATAAGATGAGATTTCACATTGTCCATGATTTCGCAAACGGAATCGTCCTCGAAGTCACAGGTATCCATCATGTTGATTGCAAACACAATTTTCTTAAATTTCACCTGATTCAGAATGTACTTCAGATGAAAAAAGTCACCTTCTGAGCCATAATTTTCAACCGGAATAACATATACCACTGCATCGTACTCCTGCGCGCACAATGTATTTCTTGTAATCTTCTTGTGCTCTGGATTCAAGGCCGAGTCAATTCCCGGTGTATCTATCAGATTATACCGCATGCCGCCCAGTTCAGAGTTGAAATATCCGATAACGGTGCAGCTATCATGGTCGTTGGATAAAATTCTTCGTACCGCTTCTGCCGAAACATTTATCTCCGCCCTGCTCTTTGACAGCACATGAAAAGCAGGATGTGGTACTGCGGCCGCATGAAAGCATAACGCCTGAGATGTACAAGCCGCTTTTTTTGTATTGGAAACTTCCTGTCCGATCAGTGCATTTATCAACGTCGACTTTCCCGCACTCATGGTCGCTGTAAAAATGATGTTTTTTTCATGGGTCCGGATATATCGTCTCAACTGTTCCCATGCTTTGAACTGCTCCGCGGTTATCATCGTTCTCTGCATCAGGTCTGCGTTATCCTCAAACATCATCTTCACAATCCCGTCAAGCCGCTTATGATACCTTGCATTGACGGTCGATTTAATCTCTTCGCAAATTTTCTGAGCCTCTGCCATGCTCATAGGGGCATACAGGTAAATGCAGTCAAACAAAAACAAGTAACGGTAAGAGAAAAAACGAAACGGCGTAAACCTTGTTTTCATAATCTCGTTGATCGAACTTTTCAGTTCACCAGTATTGGGCTGGCCGTCATTTAAGAAATCTGAAATATACCGCTCTGCCCGCATCGCATTTATATCCTTGTTATCACCGAACTGATCGGCAAAGCTCCTGAGCAAAGCAGTGTACTTTAACTTCACTTGCTCTTTCTCGTTTGCAAGCGGATGCTCTAAGAAGGGGTACGAAATAGAATACTCTAAAATCTTGTCCATATATCATAGATTCCCTTTCTCTTCCCTGCCTGTATCCATCTATTTGTGCCCGCAGCAAATGGATATAGCAAAAGAGATTTTTTCTTTATGCAATTATCGCATATCCAAGAGGAAAATTGCTTGTTATTTTTCAGCGCAAAATATTTGACCCCTGGCTCCTCAGCCACATTTCAATCCCCTTCCCAAAAACCTCGGCTTCCACGGTCCATCCCTCCCCGTCTTGGCAGACAATCTTTGCCGTGGGCAGGCGATCCAGCACTGCCTCGATGGACGGGCCGGTGTACTTGAATCTGATCCGCTCCAGTCTGCCGCCATACATGAACTGCACCCGCTTGCGGAACTCTCCTTCCTGGAAACGATCCTGATAGGGAACCCGGAAGTGCTCGTCTAACACCTTGAAGGACTTGATGCGGTCAATGCGGTAGATGGTAGGAAACAAATCATCCGGATTTTCAAAGGTGCTCTTATCCTCCAAAAACGCCGTGAGATAAAAGTAATATTCGGAAAACATGATACCCACCGGCTGCACCCGCCGCTGCACCAACTTAGGCTCCTTCATTCGCGTATACTCGATCTCCATCACCCTGTGCTCCTGCACCGCCCGGCCGATTTCCCACAGACCGGGCAGAATATGCTGGCCGTGGTGCGGCTCCACATAATGATGCTTCTCATTGGCCAGCAGTTCCGTTACCGCCCGCTTACTCCGTGCCGGCACACAGCAGGAAATCAATTTGTCCACGATCGGCAGCATCTCGTCCCTGCACATTGAGCGGCTCTCCAGCAAAATCTTACACACTGCCAGAATCTCGCTGTTATTCAGCAGCGGCAGAGCCGGCTGCTCCAACCGGTAGCCCCGTTCTCCCTTATCGTAGACAATATCCTGCTGCAGTCCTTGTTCTGCAAAAAAACAGCGCAACGACTCCATGTCACGCTGAATACTACGTTCCGTGACATGAAACTGCTGCGCTAATTCTTTTTTGGGGAGAACATCGCCGCTGGCCAACCGAGAATAAATCTGCAGCAAACGCTCCGACTTCACTGATGTTCCGTCCATACGATCCTCCATTAATAGCTATGTGCTAACAAGCACATATTACTATCCAAAAGATATGATAATATATTTATAAACTCATGTCAATTTTTGTCGCGATTCGCTACCATAGTGATATATGGAGGAATCGATTATGAAATCCATCTACTCTGAACAATACCGTCAGATCGGGTTGAAGATCGCCTATTACCGCAAACTCCGGGGATTGACCCAGGAAGAACTTGCGGAGCAGGTTGGTCTCACCCCTGCTTATATTGGACACCTGGAAGCGCCGAACATCTCCAAAGCACTATCCTTGGACACACTGTTTGACATTGCAGCAGCACTGGATATTGCGCCTCAAAAGTTTCTGACGTTCGAAGACTGACACTGCGCCTATTATAGCATATCTTGCGGACAGTGGCTGTCGCTCTCATCCTTTTTCTTACTTTTTTCTTTTGAAATCGACAGCGTCTTGCTGTGCAGTGCCATGCTTTCCTTTATACATGGATATTCTGTTGCTTCCCAAGTCCTACATCTTACCAAAAGAATGTAAAATACCCAAGCGACACGCTGAAGGCTCTGTACGTCGGATCATTTTTTACACTATTTCGCCCACGTCAGCGGCCGGGCAGGAAGTCAAGCTCTGTCGCCATCATTGATTGGAAAATTTCGCGAAAAGACAGGTCCTTCGAATTATGGGCACCCGGAATCCGACTGCGGAGGAAGGCTCTGCTTTACTCTTTCTCCCGGAGTTGACCTTCCCCATCATGACGGCATCCCTCTTTCAGGCGCTGCGCCCCCCTTCAGGCATTCCGGTACAAAAGCCCTCCGATCTGCATGAATGTGAAACCTTCCCTTCGTTTTCTTCTGCAAACCTCGGAAATTCCAAATATTGTTTGTCCAAATTACTGCCGAACCGCCGCGCCCCTAGGAGCGCGGCGGTTTTGCTGTTCGGCACGCTGCACCAGGCGCACAGGTCAAGAAAGAACGCCCCGCTTGCCTTCAGGCATGCCCCCGCACAACCTGTAAATCCATAATGACCAGGGAACCACAGATGGACCATTCTGGGGTACAGCGTTTCCCGTTTCTTTGTTCCCCAGCAGAACCTCAGGAGTGAAAACGAATAGGTGGCACAAGGGGTAACCGCTTGTGAAGAAAGAGTGAAGGCGGTATACTGAAGATACGATTGTCAAGCAGGCAAAAAGGTGGACAGCATGAACGGTTTTGCAGCTTATCGGACCCAGCTCACCCTGGAACGGGACCGTCTAAAACTGGTAAAAGCCGCAGCCAAGGCATATCAGAATTCTCACACTCCAGCAATGTGCTATGCCACGGGGATGGAACTGTACCAGTCGGACAACTTCCAAATCCAGGAGGTTGGCGTTTTCCTGCTGGGGTATGCGGCACAATCAGAATCCGGCGCGTTGGCGTTTCTCAGAGAAACGGTCAGCAGCCACGAAAACCGGAAAGTTCAGGAGACTTTGGCCATGGCCTTCGACCTTCACTGCAAGGCCATCGGCTATGAAACAGCCCTGCCTTTGATCCAGGATTGGCTCAGTGACAGCCGGGCCAATGTCCGCCGGGCGGCGTCTGAGGGACTGCGTGTGTGGACCAGCCGTCCCTATTTCAAGGGACATCCCGAAGCGGCGGTAGAACTGCTGAGTACTCTCCGCAGCGGCAAAAGTGAATATGTCCGCAAGTCTATAGGAAATGCACTGAAAGACATCAGCAAAAAGTATCCGCAGCTGGTGAGAACGGAACTGCACACCTGGGATCTTGCGCAAAAGGACGTACGGCAGGTATATCAGTTGGCCGGTAAATTTTTGCCGGAACTGCAGTAATGAAGGAGTATGATATGCAGGAGAAAGTCAGATGCAGTTGGGCCAATCCCAAGAATCCCCTCTACGTTCGCTACCACGATGAGGAGTGGGGCGTCCCGGTTCATGACGACCATAAACTGTTTGAAATGCTGATTTTGGAGGGCTTCCAGGCAGGGCTCTCCTGGGAATGTATCCTTAACAAACGGGAGGCGTTCCGCCGGGCTTTTGATGGTTTTGATTTGGAGAAGGTCTGCGGATACGGTCAGGAAAAAGTGGAAACGCTGATGCAGGAGCCCAGCATTATCCGCAATAAGCTGAAAATCCGTGCCGCCGTGAACAACGCCAATATCTTTCGGATTATTCAGCAGGAGTGGGGAAGTTTTGACCGCTATCTCTGGCACTGGACGGAAGGGCAAGTGATGTATGAAACGGGCAAGGCCAGTTCGGAACTATCGGATGCGGTTTCCGAGGACCTGAAGCGTCGGGGTATGAAGTTTGTGGGGACCGTCATCGTCTACTCCTACCTGCAGGCGGTGGGAGTCATCAATTCCCATGAGGAGACCTGTTTTTGCAGGCAAGTAAGGAGGCCTTGAGTTCGGCCGCACCCTATCAAGGAGGAACTATGAGACAGGACAATATCACCATCCGCCGGGAAAAACCGGCAGACTATGCTGCCGTAGAGCATCTGACCCGGGAGGCATTTTGGAATGTGTACCGGCCTGGCTGCCTGGAACACTATGTGGTCCATGTGCTGCGTGAGGATCCGGACTTTGTGCCGGAACTGGACCTGGTCATGGAGCGGGATGGACAGCTCATCGGCCATGTGATGTATATGCGGGCCAAAATCGTGGCCGACGACGGCCGGGAGATTCCCATGATGACCTTCGGCCCCATCAGCATCCGCCCCGACCTGCAGCGGCAGGGCCTGGGCAAATATCTGCTGGACTGCTCCATGGAGTTGGCCAAGGATCTGGGAGCCGGGGCCCTGTGCATCGAGGGCAACATTGACTTCTATGGCAAGTCCGGCTTTGTGGTGGCCGGGACAAAAGGCATCCGCTACCACGGGGAGCCGGAACAGGAAATTGTTCCCTATGTTTTGCTGAAAGAACTCTGCCCCGGCTTTCTCAGCGGCGTCACCGGCGTCTACCACACGCCGAAGGGCTACTATGTGGATGAGGCCGCGGCGGAAGAATTTGACCGCAACTTCCCATCCAAGAAAAAATTAAAGCTGCCGGGACAGCTGT